>Ga0307512_10001207_pt1 | contig 37379 bp, 40 predicted proteins | sample 14_EM_MG_FD_200267 | JGI IMG/M metagenome (GOLD analysis project Ga0307512, IMG submission 200267) | Populus trichocarpa ectomycorrhiza microbial communities from riparian zone in the Pacific Northwest, United States - 14_EM | ecosystem: Host-associated > Plants > Roots > Unclassified | place...
AACCGCCCGTGTCGCCCGTGTCGGGCCTGCCGTACGAGCCCGTCGACATCGTGACGTTCAACTACAACAAGGACATGGCGTACGCGCCAGCCGCCAAGACCTACGACGTACGTTCCCTTTTTTTTTGGTCCTTCCATCCTCTCTGTGTATTCTGACGCATTTCAATAGGAGGCCATCGATACGGTGTTAGAGCTCTGGCCCGAATTGCGCTCGTTTGACCGCGAGCGCATCTCCCTGCTCGTAGGAGGCTCCGACCAGTTCGTGCGCGTGCCCAAGGTCGCGTGGCGCATCGTCCTGGGCGACCTCCCGCGTTACGAGGTCATCCACGTCCACGTGGACCAGCAGCCGCCCCCGCCTCAATATCAGGGTGACGAGAAAGGGAAAGGGGACGGGAAATGGGGAGGCGAAGACAATAAGGGCCGTCGGTCCAGGGGGTTCTTCTCGTCGATCAAGAGGATTTTCAGGTGCTAAGCTAAGGGTTGACTGACTAAAGAAAAATGGGGCGGCTCAATGCAGCGCTGTGAAAAACGCTACTCGCTCACCACCCACACAAACAGAACACTAAATTTTCAGATCTTCTTGATATCCCTCTATGTATGCTATACTGTACCGTGGTTTCTGAGCTGTGTGGGAAATATATGCGAAGATAGTCGTGTTACACCTGTCCTGTTCATGATGTCCTCCTACTCTTAAAACACCCCCCAGCATCTCAAACACTTGGGATTCGTGATGTAGCACCGTGCTGCAATAACGCAAACGGATGGCCCCATCGCTCTATCAACTCCTTCGTCCGCCTCTCACCCGCCGCGCGATCGCGAGCCAACCTCGGGGCGCGCTGCGCCCACTGCGCTCGATCGAGAAACACAGGGCGGAAGCGGCGCGACGAAGGCAATGCGTCGTCATCATCGCCGCCGCCTCCCTCCTCCGCATCGTCCTCCTCCGCAACCTCCGCAACCTCATCTTCTTCGTCCCCAGAAAGGACAGAAAGCATCCGGATCCGGGCAGAGGGCGGCGTCCGATACGCGTGAGTGGGGGTGGCAGGCGCAGACCGCCGACGCGGCGTCGATGGCCCCGCGATGGGCTCGGACGCCACAAGGCGCCGCGGAGTGGGTGGTAGTAGTGCTGGTGCTGGTAGTGGCGGCGGCGGCGCATCCTGCATCTCGACGTCCTCTTCCTCTGAGGAGATAGTTTTGAATGACGTTGCCTTGCGCACGGGTAGCACGCGCGTCGGGGTAGCGGCCGCAGCGGTGGCGCGACGCGGGGTGGTGCGCGGTCGTTTTGAGGGTGTCTCAGGTGCAAAGACGTCGTCGTCGTTTTCCGAGGCGGACGCGTCGGAGAGCGAGAAGGCTACCTTGCGCTTGGTCGGGCTGCTAATGCTGCTCGCGCCGGAGGGCGGCGGCGGCTTGCTCGTGTCGCGCATGGCAGATTTTGTCGGAGACGCGGATCGTGATGGCGGTTGCGATCGCGAGGGAGTGCTCGTTGGCGTTTTCGACGGGGTCCCCACCCCCTCAGTCGCGTTGGTGGTGGCCTTTTTCAGGCGCATCTCTTTGATGGTGGTGCGGATGGATTCCTTCAGATCTACGCATTCGTCTTCCATCGCCTTTACGAGACGAGAGAACACCTTGAGTGACACGCCGTACTTCTCGATCAGCGGCGCGTGTTGCACGGTCGAGAGCTGGTCATATCGTGAAGGGTGCGTGAGTGGGAGACGTTTGGCTCGCGTTTTAACGCACCTTGATCGCCCGACAGACCCAGAAGAATACGGCGATTCGTACTTCTGGACCAGATTCGCTGAGACGGGACGCGAAATCGTTTCGAAACCGCGGAAGCGCAGTGAGAGCTGCCTGGGCCTCCTTCATCCACGATTCAACGCGCAGAGGCTGCCCTATCTTGTGCTCGGAGATGAGCGTGGCGTAGGCGGTTGGGTCCGTTCTGTTTCCTGATTTACTTGGGGAAGCGTTCGGCGTGTTCGAAGAGGCGAGAATGGCGGTTTTGACCGTCTTTAGCGTGCTGGCAAACGTTTTGGGTGCGAGGCAGGATGCCTTCTGTGCGACTTCTTGATTGATATCTGCATAGCCAGCACTGATACGTTTCAAGGAATCAAAGCTCGAGAAGTAAAGGGCGTATACGGGGACATGTAGTACGTACCTCTTGGACGCGATGTACGCGCAGATGGCGGGTAAACCCGTCTTCGCCTCGCCAATGTCATAGCCCGTTCCAGGGCCAGTCTTGGAATGTACAAGACGCAGAAGCGCGCGTGCCTTTTCCCTCACCTCTGGACGTAAGGTGAGTCTGTCGATGAGTGCCTCCTCGAGCTTAGGCATTGAGCAATGGATTTCGTCGAAACAGTAGTACCGTGGGCCACGACGCGGACGCGCTCAGACACGGGACACGGACACAGTTAACGTGGGATCAAATTGCGTAATCAAGATTGACCAAAGACCGATGAACCAAGTCGCTTGTACTTTTAACACATGCTCCTGTTGGCCTTGCGTCCGCTTCTACCTACGTGCATTTTTAAGCGTATAACGACGTATCAAAGGGTTAAGCTCGGTCAAATGTTATCCTTAAATTTCCCAACTCCAGGCCTCTTTCTGGACTCCGGAAACTCCTGATAAATCGCCTGGATTTGCATTGCTCTGGCTGCCAGCCGAGGACTGAAATACGCAGTGTGCTATTTTGCGTTACGATATTAGGTTCTGTGGCCCACCCGACTGGCCCGTTCATTATGAGCTCTCTTTTCATTTCCATGTTTGCTTGTTCGGGCACTTTGAGGGAACATGCTTTGTCTCCCTCCTAAAGGTTTATCTGGACAGTCATCGACATGACGTTGTTGAAGCTACCATTCGCATGCAGCCCGAGTTGCTTACTACGTACTGCCCCGTCTGGCCCTTGATTGACAAGGGACTTCGTCAGCTCAACTCCCCACCATTCTTTAACTTATCAGTATCATTCTCTGCCGTAAAAATTCAACCTGTCTTCATCCCATAATTCAACGACGCGACGACTCCGATATCATGTCCCCAACATGCAGACCAACTACTATTTATGGAATCACCCAAGCACCGCTAAAATAATCGCGCCTTGATTCTAAAGACCCTGTCCCTGTGATCCAGGACACACGCCTTAAGGCTCTTCTCATGGGTTTCCCAGACCATGTGTAACGTACCTTCCTGTGAGAAGGCCTAACTGCCTATAGAGATATTTCACGAACTACAAGGCGTGACGAAAAACACATGAAACGGTTCACAGCGCCTTCGCCGTGCCTGAAGGCCTGAAGTATTATTAACCTTACCTTACCCATACTGTCAAATATTCCAGGGTCATACTGTACTGATTTCGCTGCTCGATAGCGCTAACTGATCTCAATCATTTCATTGTATTCGTGTGCGACGCAACCAGATTCCAGGTGCACGCATCCTCAGAGGCATTATTACGTTCGCAGTAAGGCGCGACCCTTCCAGCGACAAAGAGGGTCGATGGCCAATCTCCTTCCCGCCTTGCCCTGAATTTCAGGGGGTATAAGATAAGACATTTGCCATGGGTACCTGCCGCAAATTTATCCAGGACGGGTTATAGATTGAGCGAAAAAAGCAAGTTTTCCGGGGCAAGTGCGCGGGGACTTTTGGATGTTTGCTGGGATCAATCATCAATGTGTCAACCACCTCCTCATCGGTGCCTGGAACGGATAGCTGTCACTAGCCACTTGGAGATGTGCTGCCCGCCAGGAATGGTGTTGGGCAACAAATCGGTTTAAGAGTCCGTGCATCAGCAACAAAAAAAGTCGCATTTCGGAATGATGTCCGTCTTCTCTCGATAGCGTTTAGTTTTCCCACGGTGGGTGGGCGTTTGATTTTGCGGGTGCGAGCAGGTACGGAGCGTTTGTTCCCTACGGGGATGAAAGGACAAAGCCTGCTTCACACATCCCGATCGGCTAACCCTGAAGAAGGATTGTCTGGAACGTCGCGTCCCTGAAATATTTAGTAACTTTCCTGAGAAAAATTTCCCATTGGGCGGTTGAGCAACTTACTGTAGTGGTTATTGAGTAGGGTACGGTGCAGTAGGGGGGATTCACCTCGATAGACTCGAAGCGGCGTTCTCAAGATGGAATCGCCGCGTTCGGGTTCGCTGCACGTCGCCGTTGTTTCTCACGGCTGACATGAGCTAGCTGTGTCCCCACGCACTCCTTAGCCGCGTGGCCTACGTCAAAGCTGCTTGCTCGGTCTGCCAAAGGACGAACCTCTGTGCCACGTTCCCCGTCTGGATCATCTGATTTGGTTGGTGGAACTTGAACACGGTGGCACAAACGATGCTCCGACTTGAGGTTGCGCCCAGGAACACACCTGGGCTTCTAGATTCGCCCGGCGAGGGGTCTAAGTCTCGGGAGGTAAGTTAGATTCGAAGGGGTGTTCCTAGCACTGGCAGGGGCCGCATCGCCCGTGGCGTTCCACTTTGACGTGGGGCCACCGCTAGACATGTCGAAGCCTATCGGATTACTTTTACATCTACGGTATTGTATGATATCGGGGTGCTCGCTTGTCGACCATGACTCGGATACGACCCGTGCGCCACAGCCGCGTTTTTGAGTTTGACGTGCGTGGCTCTGGCTCCCACCCCCGCGCGCGTGTTATGGAGATGACTGTAAACCGATGACAAGTGGTAACCCGAGTACGTGCGTGCATGGGGACGTTCGTTCGTATGTGATTTCGGAATCCCGTTGCAAACCCCACGCCTGTCCGATTGTCCCCCCAGGCGCACGTCACGGCCAATCTTTTTGTTGAAAACCGACCAAATGGTCACCGTGACTTGTGAGTTGGCTGTGAATCGAATGCATGATACATGTTTCTTCGACCGTGTGCTGCGAGGGAGTTCAGCCCGCCTTCAGGGAAAAAGTTGCACGACGTTGATCACGTTATTCACGTAAAGAAAACGGAGCGGGGGCGGCAACCACAAGACTCGGATCTATCAAAAGAAAAGAAATACCACGAAAACGTTCCAAAGTCCCAGCCACTGGCATCCGGAGGTTTGAACTACCGGTTCAAAATCGCTCCAAGTCTTGGCCTCCGATTGCGAAACCCTAATTTTACCAAAAAAAAATTTGGATACCTGTTTAGTGAGGGGAAAAAAGGGGAGGGTCAATGGGTTCATCTTGACTGGACCCTGGCGGCAACTTTTTTTTTGCCCAAATAGTGTACACAGTTTTGAGTATTTTGCCGACCGTCGGTACAATGATCGGTGTCCAGGCGCGTCCGGGTCCAGTCACGGAAAAAATATACGAATGCGGCGTCGGAATAAGTTGAGTGACAAGGACAAAGGACTGGCAGAGGATGCAGAGAGAAACAGAACCTCCTCTCGTCGGCACTGATACCTGAACGGGGAGATGATGGCGAGAACGAAATCGACTGAAGCGAAAATGATTTCGATTCGCTGTCGAATAGATGAAGACGTAGTGAGTGTGGTCTATGGGTGTACCTCGGATATTGGAGCCGTAACAGCAAACAAACATTTCGCCGACGCAAAATTCTGGAAGGCGGGATCTTTATACCAGTCCGCCGCCAATGCCTAAATGGTGATGTGGCACAAGAGGAACGTCGGGGGTGCTGTACGTCCGGTCCGCAGCAATATATTGTGTGACCATGATCTCCAGGCCCGATACAACATGACACGGGTGCTATTGTCTTCGTGGAGTTCGGCTGCTCGCAGTTTGGTCAAGATTATCGGCTAGACGACTCACAGTAGTTCGAGCCGCGCGCCACGACGGCGCAAGGGGGGTGGGCCGCTGGTGGGTTAAAGTTGACCTATGAACAGAAGAGGCGCAAGGTGCACGCAATCGTTCGTGGTTCTTAATCCAAGTGGGTCTGTAGATGGAGGCTTCCCAGCGTGGGCTATGATGATCTAGAGGCAAAGTCAGTCCGGACAAAGACGAATCCGTCTGTCAAACACGACGCACCTCAGCGGAAAAGTTGCCAGCAGCGACCGTAGCGAATCAGTAGCCCAAGCATCCGCGATTGAGGGCCCAGCACAAAGCCTTCAGCGAGAATTACCCCCAAGGCGAAACAAAGGGCCAACGTCCACGCTAACCCATGGCCCCGGGCCTCTTCTCCCTGAACTCGCTACCGCCAGCACAACGGCTAGCTTCCATAGATAAGAATAAAACAAACAAAGCTGCAGGGGGCTGAAAAGGATCCGCGACCGACTGGTCGCGCGAAAAATACGTGCATCCGCAACGCCACTTGATTCCGCGGCGTAGCCGAGACCGTATGTTCCATGTTCCATTCCCCGAGAGCCCCATTGAAGAGGTGAGAGGATACGGCGCACAGGATCCAAGTTGCCCGTTGAGGAGGCGGAGTGGAGCGTGGGGTGTGACGTGAATTCACGATACTCACGACATCGTCCTCGGGTTTCGACACTCGCAAACACACGGGTAGATCTTTGGAAGTATCTTGGGATATCAGGCGATGCGCAAATTCAATCATTGGTGTTTCGCCTGTCACAAAAACTATACGACCCCACAACGAGGCGATGTCAGCTGTGGTAAAATAGTGATCTCTAGCGGGCAGTACAGTCGTAATTACCTGAAACATAGGAATGATGTATGAAGCAACGGAAGCCCTGTCATGTACTGTATATTGCACCAATTTGGCAGGAACGCCACCTGCAGGGTAATTAAAAGGGGTCATTAAACGAGATGGTAAGCGTTCAGTCATCACTGTATAGTCATGGTGATGCAGCAGACTGGCGCCATGATTGTCGAGGACAAACGAGGAAAGGAGAACGCCACTAATCGGTTTGAAAAAACAGGCAAGATTGCAAAGCAATCTGCCCGCTTCAGTCAGGTGGAGTTCCAACGGGTCGTCGTCGCTCGTTAATTATTGTCGATTTTTGCAATTGCAATATGCAATATGTGAAGAAGTTCAATTTCCACTACGCTGTCAGATATGTCAGTCAATGACAAGTCTTCTGTATCGCCGACAAAACCACTCGGAAGTCGAGAGGCGACATGATACAATGTTGTTGGCCAAGTCGCAACTTGAAGACCAAAAACAAATTAGGAAAAAAAGTTCCGACCACGCCATTGTATTGGGTTCGATAATAAGAAATAATACACTTGGAAAAGGGCGGGCATGGGTAAGAAGGTGACTCACGGTGAATGTGGGTTAGTAACGATTTGGAGCCAGCCAGCAGAAGGAAGCGTCTCAGGTGTTTGTCTGTTGTGCTGCCAAAACGCTTTGCATTGCATGGTTTTGCCGTCGCGTGTACGTGTTCGGTCCCCTGACAAGTACCATTATCTTTTACGGATACGTGGACGACGATCCTCTTCAAATTTTACGTCCATGGCTTTCTTTTTTGACACAACTCTTTTGACGAGAGCGATCCAAACCATCCCATCATCCATCAAGCCGTATTGCCCGTCGTTTTTTTTGTGGGTGAGTTGAGGATCTCATCTCGTGCCTGGCACACCACCACCACATCATGATGGGAGCCCCCCTTTTTCCCTTACAGACTTTGTCCTTGTTAGGAAATCTGGCACCGAGAGAGCACGATCGTTTCCCATCAAGTGACAACTGATCCATTCCTTCTGTCCGAGTCCACCACACTTCCGAAGTCTGCGAGCATGTGCGTCGGCTTCTGGTCCCTCACACACCCGAAATACGCACTGTGCGTCCACCCTTTGGCGTGCCCCTGGAACTGCGCTCGACCCCCGCTGACCACGGAGCGAACCACAGCATCCTGTGCGCAAACCGCGACGAGGATCTGGCGCGCCCGACGCTCCCAGCGTCCTTCCATTCATTCGAAGCCGTATCCTCCGCCTCCAATGATGGTGCTCCATCGGCGGACCAAGTCAAGGCCAGAGACAGCGTGCTCTCTGGCCGTGACGTGCAGGCCGGGGGTACCTGGCTAGGCATCAACAAGTCCACCGGACGCGTCGCCTTTACGTGAGTTGCCTTTTTCCTTGTCCCCGGGGCCCCCGCCCGCCTCTTCCATACATGCCCCCGAGAAAGAAAGCTCAGAACAAAGTCGTTCTTCCTTTTTTTGTCCTCCCCTCCCCGCGCCCCGCGCCCCGCCCCTATACTGTAATCCTCATATCATCTGTCAATATCCCGCATCACATCGCGCGCTCCGGGACGCGCCCGACGATTGCACCTGTGAAATAACAGAACAAACATCACGGAACCCGCCGGCGCGGCCTACGCCTCGTCCAGGGGCACGCTCGTAGCGTCGTTCCTGGCGGATCCCCGCGCGGACTCGCGCCTCGCGCGTGCCACGGCGGCCCTGACGTCCCAAGACCCGGACGCAACAGCAACAGCAGCGGCACCTGCTGCTACTACTTCCTACGCGGGCTTCAACCTCCTCCTTCTCGAGCCGGCCCTCCCAGGCACCACTGCGGGCACCACCGAGCTCACGTACGACGCGCGCCTGTTCACGAACGGAGGTGGCGGTGGCCGCATCCGCGTGCGGACGCTGTCAGACGCCGAACGCGCTTGTGGCGGGTTGTCCAACGGCGTCGACGGGGAGGGTGGGGACGCCTGGCCGAAAGTGGTTCAAGGGCGGGCTGCGCTGCGAAGCATCCTCGAACTCGAACGACAAGAGGACCACACGGACACGGACCAGGATCAGGATCAGGAGGACCCATCATCAGGCGGACCTGATCACGAGATCGCCGATGGTGCTGACGCGCACCTCGCGGAGCGACTGATCGAACTTTTGACGTATGTGACAGCTTCCTGTAAACGGTTTTGGCTCTTTCCCCTCCCCAAATGTCTTTTTTTTTTTTTCTTTTCTTCTTGTTACCACGCGCGCCGTTGTTGTCTTTTTTGTGTCCCCGACGCGCGTTCCATGCATCATAGCTTTTTGTTCTGCGCAAAGAAGGAAAAGACCCAGAATTGACACCAGGTCGTTCGAACCCCCCGTTTAGTGCGCCCTCGCCGAACCCTCCCCCTGGAGAACGTGCGGAGCTCAGAAACATGATATTCACCCCGCCGTACGTCGATGTGAGTAGCACACCGGGCGCGCCGTCCTGCTACCGCGGTACCCGCCTGGCGCAGGTCATCCTCGTCAGGCGCGATGGGCGCGTGATCTACATCGAGCGCGATGTGTGGACGCTCGATGGCGCGGGCATGCCCGTGCGCGCTAGCGCAGCCGATATGAGATCGTTCATGTTCCGGCTGGGGTCCAATCCATGACGAGCGAGTTGAGTGAGGGCAGAGGGAAAAAGCGCGGAAAAACCCAACGAAAGGGGGCGTTCTTTTTTGGGGCGGGCGTTTATCAGAGGAAAGGATATCACAGGGTCATAATAAATGAACGTGTACCTTGTAAGAGTAGGCCGTCATCGTCACGTCAAATGAGGATTTCTCGCACGCGTGAGACGAGTCAGGGAAGCGCGCGGTGGAAGTGATCTATTAAACGCGGGAGTATGGGTATTTCCATATGCTGTATCGGGGTTGGAGTAAAAAACAAAAACTGTCCATAATCATGCTTCCTAGAACACAACATGCCGCAGCGGAGGGGCATAGGCGTAATTAGCGCGCTAGAAATACTCGATGGTCAAAGATAGTACAAAGGAGAGCGCCAGACAACGACACGGAGACTTTTGAATATAAAACGTGGCACACGGCACACGGAGAGAAAAGGGGGGTATTGCCAATTAGGGACGTGAGACAGAAGAAACAATGCAGGGCGATGTGCGATACGCAGATTAGGGTACATAAGATAGGCAAGAATAGCGTCATTGCAAGGAGCTGCCTAGAGCCCGTGGCCTGGAACGCCCTCTTACATGACGCTATGGAACTCCGGATGGTGACCATCGAGATCCTTGGGGTAACCGTGTACAGCAGGCCGCTCGGGCAGTGGGGGGAAGTATGGGTTATATGCGCTACCCTGAGCCTGGGAGAGCGCGTGCCATTCTTGCAATTGTGCTGTTCGGATCGGTGCTGCCTCTCCGGACGAGAGCGGTGTAATCACGTCACTGTCCGGCGGCGTCGACAGGGACTCATATCCTGCAACCGATGTCGAGTCGTTGCTCGGGGCATATGGTTCGGTGGGGAATTGCCTGGAGAAAGTGGCCGCAGTGTATGAGTACGGTGGTGATGTTCCTTATGAGAATAGATCAATCGCTCACTGTAGAATGTCACAGAGCTCCTGGATACGTCTTGAGAGGGCACATTGAGGGTGGCCACTGTGTTCTTGCAAGCTACGCATGATACTGACCGCACCGTGTAGTTGCTGCGAAAGCCCAATTAAGACCGCGCTCGCGTTGGGATTCGCCTGACATGGACAGTAGACCTCTGCCCGAGAGTCGTTTCCATGATGAGAGCGATACCTTGGATCGGCGCCTGCGTCGGAATGGTATGCTCCAGATGGTTGCAAGTATGGGCTATATGAAGAAGAGCCGGCCGAACCCTCGCCCGAGGAATTGCCACCGGTCCCGTTGGTTCCATATTGCATCGCATGCTCGTGATAAGATGCGGAACCCGGGGTCTGTGGAGGAAACAGTTGATAAGGGGAAGCTTGGGCAGAGTCGGGCGAGGGAGAGAAGCGGTAGGGGAAGTTCTGGGAGAGGTCTCCGGGTTCTGACTTGATGGGTGTGTGAGAGGCGGAGGTATTCCCTTGACCATCAAAGGAGCTTCGTTGTCGGCGAAGGTCTAAGCGCATGCCTGGCGGGCGTTTGGATGCACGCGAGTGCCACTTCTCATTCGGGTCGCCGTCACAGAAGTTTGCGTCTGCCCAGCGAGGATGGGGCTTGCCTGCGGTGAAAGCATACATGTCAGCGTGGGGTTGGATCGGGATGACAGCGAGTGAGTATGACGTACCACGGAGCTCGCGAACCAGACTTTCGAGCTCAGCAATGCGGTTGCGGAAACGCGTGTTCTCGTCGACGTTGGGGTCATCTCTAAAGTGATGAGGTTGAGGTTGGGAAGGGGGTCACAGCAAGTACGAGAGAGACGTGCACAAACCTGATGCTGGGGTCGTCGATCTCATACACACAGAGGCCGGTCTGCGGGGGGAATGTAAACAAGGGTCGAAATGGTGAAGGATAAAAGTAGAAGGTAATCACCAGACCGAGTTGGATGCAGCGTTGACAAGGGCGCTTACGGTCACACTATGGGAAAGGAAATGACGACATGAGGGGCATAAAGGCGTGGAAGAGGCGCAAGGGCGGACCTTTCTTTTTGAAGTGTGACAATTGAGGCAGGACTGGGTGGTGCGGTTACGCCTGCGCCTGCGATGGTCCATGTCGAGACTGAAGTCGTAGGTAGAGGACTCGGGCTTTAGCTGGATAGGGTGCTCGAACTGAGGCTGGGGGTCCATCTGGATTGGAGAGGAAGATGAGAAACGGGGACGGAGGGAGTGGTATTTGAGGAGAGCGAAGGGCCAATAGAGGACATATTGGGAGGACGAAAGGATAAGATGCTATATACCATTCTCAGGGGAGGGGACAGAATTCGATTCGACACATCTCAGATTTACAGGATTTACTCTAAATTATTATTTATTTTAATTATTTAATTATTTTAACGATTTCATTCGAATGGAATGGGACAGGGTTCGGGTGTTCGAACGAACTGTGAAAAAAAAAAAAAACTTGTTGAATTCGATGACGGACGGAGGGGGCGGCCAGGGACCGCAGTTTGACAGCTCGTGCGACTGGCCGGCACTCCCATATTCTTTTTCCGCTCCTCGCGGTGCTCCTCCCAAAGACGCGACTCTCGCTCCTCTCCCATGCCACATCACAGCCGCAACTCTTCTGCCATTACATTCTATATCCATCTCCGTTCACATCAAATCAACACACACTCTTTCCATCCCCGCCCTCTTTCGCTTTCATTTTACGTCTTTTGGTAAAACAACGTACTGTGTTTACCCACCTTACATTACTGCACTCTCGTCATCCCACCCCCAGGAACCCTAACCAAGCATACCCCCGGAACTTCGAATCTTCCCTGAAACTTGGTTCCGGCACGAGGCCTTTCTACCCAGATCGGCCAGTTCACTCTCCACAATCGTTCGTTCTCAAATGTAAAACAGTCTTCGCTTGGCTGGGCACAAACGAACATACCAACCTGCCGGCATTCCTTCAATCGAACTTTACTGTCTCCATTCAGTTGGTCCTCTTGAGGGTTTTTTTTTTTGGGCTGTGCCCTCCTGTAAAGCATGATGCATGATGGTCGGGGAAGGGAATGGAATGGAAAAAGGTCCAGCCTCCCCGTCGAAGATCATGGTGTGGTGTCGTACACGCTCCTCCCTCCCCCGTGATATGGCCGTCGTAGATTTACCACGATATGACACCTCCAAAGTTTACACATGCCATCGATATGAACGCGTTGCAGTCGATACATGGGCCGGCAAAAGCGAGTACGACGTCACTGGCATCATAGGTCTGCGTCGGGCTAGCCAAACGATAAGCATTCCTCACCAGATTCACAAAACGCTTTGTACACGTGAGCACGCCACATCCGCATTTTGCCAGGAAACCTCCTGCCAAAACTTTTCATCTTGCACACGTTGCAAGACTCCGCGTGTGTCGGTTCGGGCCAAATCACGGGCACTTCATCCGTGAGAGTCAACTGAACTTTCCACTACCTTGGTTCCCTTTCGGAAAAACCCAGCGCCACGACTTGCGCGCTCCGAATCAGTGACCATCTATGAAGTGAAGAAGCCCCAGTTTATATACTTCGGCTCTAGCACTCGCAGTGGCCTGGCACCCTTGGGGAGGGGGCGTGGGGGTGACCTTGATCATCAGCAACTCTCTGACGTCGGTCGCCGGGCTAAACCGGCTGTACAGTCGGGAAACAGGGCTCCCTTGACCCATAAAGGCAGGTCATCAACTGATCAAAGACCCGCGCTCGCAAAGGATATTACCGGGACTTTGTTCGCGCTTCGCGGTACGGTTATTCCAATTCCGGCATTTCTCAGACACCAGCGCTACCCATGCAGGTCGGGAATTTTCCGGTCGAGTGGCCAGATCAATTGGTGGTACTCTACCATGTTACACACAACGCGAAACGTGGAGCCCATTGTGCACACCACGGCTCGGGCACTTACAAACGGCGAATCTCGCCATTTCGACATGCTTCCGTCATGCCGCTTGCACAAGATCATAGAAGGCCAGCTTGCCGTTGGAGTAATTCTGGAGATGCCTCTCCCAATTTGCGGGAAATGAACCCTTCCAGTCGTCGCGAGGTTAGCTCGACAAGGAAAATTGGGCTTGTCGTAATGCGAGACGCTCATCAGTGGACTCCCCGACGACGCAGGGGGAGCAAAGCTGCTAATCAGAGGGTACAGCACGCAGCCTAACGAAATGATGGTCGTCGATGATGAGATCCAGGCTCGAGAGGATCAAGAAGGTGGGTCGTGCCTGCATTTGAGATCCAAATCAGGCGACAAGAGACTAACGTTTTGCCGCCACGTGTAGATTCGGAATTAAGCGTGCAACGCCGAGCCGTCCCTTGCTTGCAAACAACATTCACCCACCCCTGAGAAATAATAGAGACAAATCAAAGAAGTTCAATATTGATCTCCCTTTGCACTCACGTCCATCCACTAGTACCGACGTCTTCACCATCGTGTGGTTTCTGCCTAGCTTCCTCCTTATTACAGGTACACTTAAAAGGCGCACATTTCACGAACTTTGCCCCCTTCATATGATACTCACGTCTCAGGGACGATATCACCCTTTGTGCAAGTACAAGACGAAACGTTTCCTAATATGTACGGTGGAGCCAGCCTGGGGCTTCACCGCAAGTTGTTGACCAGAATGGTGTATTCGTATAACGTCTGGGCCCCCCGCCCCAACTTTGGCTGGGTGGCGCTCCGCGTGCGACATTCGGGTCCCCAAGATGACGATGATGATGATGCATCATCCTGTTCGCTCATTGTCAAACCCATGGCTCCGCGTGCCCATGCCCCGCGCGCCGTACAGTAGTAGCTCGAGAACCCTCGCTCGGGTATTTCGTTGTTGATGGCACCCGTCACGGACTGTCTTGCGTTGCGGGGTTCACCGATGCAGGGATGGGCGTCCGATCTCTCCACTTGGACCCGATCGAGAGCGAGCGATTCCCATAGCAAAACGCTCGCAATAGGGGTGGGGGGGGGAGGGCGCGAGCGAATATAGCGCTTTTCATTTCGCTTCGGCACGCCACGTGCAGGCGAATCCGACTCATACCATACCTGTCAACCCGCGGGGCTACGCCCTGCGCCAAGGTCGTGGTCACTTCGGGGGATTTACTTTCCACGACGCCGGCATTTGGAAGATAATCGACGGGGGCTGTGGTCTTTAGTGATCCTTGCGTTTCCTCAGCCAGGCGCTTCAATTGTGCTTCTCTTCTCATGTCATGCCGGATCCTATGTCGCCGAGGGTGTTCCACTCGAGACTGAATTATCATACTCCGCGGACTCCCGGACATGCTTTGAGTGGCACAACATCTTCTCGAAGCTACGGTCTAGCCACTGATGTACGGTACGTCATCTGGTCGCGATAGGGCATTGTACATCGGGGCTACCACAGCCGTGATATCTTGCCTAGTCTGTCATCTCAAACGTTGCACAGTCAGCGCATCAGCGTGGAGCGTTTGAGCTATCCGACACGATCATTTGTTATTGCACAATTGCCGATACATACATACTTTTATTAGCTGTAGATACCTATGAGGCAACTTTACTGCGTCATCCGAGCCACGTATGAGGACCCAAGCAGCCCTCCAGGGTTCGCCGACACTGAGAATGGAAGCTTGGCGATGCACGAGTAAGAGAAGGCCAAGTACACATGTTCATGAAGGACGTCTCCAGATTTGCCGGCGGTAATTGCGTCTCGTATCCCAAAGCGCATAAGTGCAGTGTCCATGATGGGGAGTCGGGGAAGGAAGGTGCTATTGACGTTGACGACGAACACGACCTGGGACTAGCCGGGAAATCGAAGATGCTTGGCATAATATGTTCTTCGGCCATTCGATCGTGCCATCAGACTGTGATGGGCTAACCATGGACGGAAGCAGTGCTACGGTATCGCGGTGTGGGTCATTCTTCATATCTCTTGTCAAAGGACACTAAACTCTTCGCGGAGCGGGCTGATGATTCATAGGCTGTAACATAGATAAGGGTCTGCGAGGGTACTCGTGCATCTATACATTGCAGGGAAGACAGGTCATGCATATGTGATCGTACCTTTCTCCTGGGACGTCTTTAATAAAAGAAAACCTGCTGTTTCCAAGGGCGCAAGAAAGAAGACGCTAGAGGGCTGTACTCATACATATCATCCTTCCAGAAGGAGTGGCGGTACAATTGCCCGCGTGTGAACCGTGGTGTGCTCGTGGCAGATAGGATGTGAGCCATGACACGGAAATGATAGACCCTTGATGCAATGTCCCGAGCGTGCTCCGCCGATGGTGGCACCCAAGTGTTGGTGGGCGCTGTAGCAACGGAATCTCCACTCGTCGTTGATAGGTACGAAAGGACGAGAACGCTGTCAAAAGATAGTAGCCTAGAACGAGACCTCGGTACCTCCACCACCTTCGAGTCCTTCATGATATTGCGAAATGAGAACCATTGAAGGAGTATACGTACGAGAAGAAAAAAAAAGCCACGTTTACGAATAATAATCCAGAAATTAATTAAAAGTGATGGACACGCACGTGCCTTGAAACACGTGCCTTGTTAATTCCTCGATTTGGGGTGAGGTTGCTGGCCGGTGTGGGCCATGGCCCGGCCCCATGGGGGCACGGAAGCAACGCAAACGCGTCAGACACATGACAACGCTTTTTCTCTACCCCCATCATGTCGATTCAACCCTCTTCGTCTGAAGATGATAGAATGTTATCGCCAACCTCACCTACGGATGATTCCGATGCCACCTTGCATTTAGCGCCCGAAGGTCCAGAGCCAGAGCCAGCGCCTGGTCTAAATGGGAATCCTGTCCACTGTTAGTGTCACACCAAAAGTCTTCTATCCAGAAAGCGGTACTTAGCTCTCCTTACTTGTGATGCAGGGTACGACGTATGTTTGACAAATTCAGTCCTTCCCACGCTGTGTTCCCGTAATAACACATCACGGCGTATTCACCCCTACAGGCTGACCGCACAGAACCGTATACCCGGATAGAACCATTTCAAGAACGACAGGACACCAGCATCGAGTTAGCTAGAAATCAACTCTCTCATCTTCATATCTTATGCGCTTATCTTCACGACAACCTCTTACGTAGGTTCTTCTATAAACCGGTAACCCTGACCGCTCTGGCCGTTGCGCTGGCCGCCTTGGGTTATGTGGCGACGACGCAGGACGTACTCGAAGAGGGCCGTGATAAGGGAAGAGTGTACGCCCTCTGTTTACACTCTGGGCGCATCATTGTGAACGAATGCGTAGGGGCGCATATGCCACCATCGCTGGCTTCCTTGTGTTTTCAATGATTCAATTTCGTGATGGCCCTTTCATCCGACCCCACCCTGCATTCTGGCGCATCGTCCTTGGAGTCAACCTCTTGTATGAACTCGCCCTCGTGTTCTTGGTCTTCCAAGACGTGAACTCCGCCCGCGCTATGATGACATACCTCGACCCCAATCTGGGTCGCCCTCTCCCAGAAAAGAATTACGCTGAGAACTGCGCATTCACACCGCAAAACATATGGGTAACTGTGCTTTCACCTCACGTTTTGCAAGAGCTTCTTTGACACGTCGCACGCAGGACGCCGTTGACATATTTTGTTTGGCACACGCACTGGGCTGGTTTGGAAAAGCTCTAATCCTGCGCGACTACTGGTTTTGTTGGGTAGGTTCTATTTCACAGACGGTGTTTCATCTTCCGTCGGCTAACAGAACCGCGTTGAGATTCTGAGTGTTGCTTTCGAACTGGCTGAATACAGCCTTCAGCACCAGTTGGCTAATTTTGCTGAGGTAAATTTCTCGTCGTTTCAAGCTATGACGCAATTGACTCCGGGCGCTTCCAGTGTTGGTGGGATCATGTGAGAAATTTTCCACGTTTGGCCACTTTGGACGATCGCAATCTGAGCACTCGTTTTCCAGTGGCTCTTGGATGTGTTGATATGCAACTGGCTGGGCACTTACGTTGGTTAGTCCGATGTCTGATTTTCATCTCCGAGATGGGCGCTCATCGATATCCAAGGCATGAAAGCCTGTCAATACTTTGAGGTGAAGGTGCGTCGGTAAGTTGACATTCCTGATTTGTTCAAGCTCACACGCGCCGCGAAGCATTATACATGGCGGGGCTTCCGCCAAAGTCGTGGCATTAGGTCCAAGACAAAACGAGTGTTCACGCAATTTTCACCCCACGACTTCACAGCGTTTCACTGGCATGGAACCGCCTCCTTACTACACTACGTGACGGTTGTCATGCTGCTTGCGGTCTTCCTTGCGGCGGAGCTAAACCCCTTCTATCTGAAGGTCGGTGTCATCAGCATCTACGTAGCACACATTTTGACAGACCCGAACAAAATGATTCATGTCGGCTTCAGAGTCTCCTATGGATGGAGCCAGATCACCCCTTCGTGATCGCGAGACTAGCAGGCGTGTTTCTTTGCGCCCTCCCGGCAGTTCGGGAATTATATCAGTACATCAACGATCCAAGGTACGGTACAAGGATTTCCTTGTTTCAACATGGCGCTTCTCTGGTTTATCAAGTATCCGAATCGTCTGACTTTTTTTCACGCGATCTTGCGCTCTCACAGGAAAACAGTGAGAATGGGGCAACACGTTTGGTTAATGCTCGCTACGATTGGTACAGAGTTGCTCGTCATCGTTAAATGGAGCAAAGGTCAATTCCCAGCTCCCTTACCCACTCACGTACGGTATGCGTGGTTGGTCGGGGCGGCGCTGTTGGTACTTTATCCAATTGGTCAGGTGAGTGATCACGTAACTACTTTTTTTCTATGGGCGCTTTCTCAGGGCATCCAATATTGTGCTCTTGTTCCACTTGTAGTTTGGCGTTCCTAGCGCTTACCGATATCTGCGCCGCCATTCGCGCAAACTAAGGATCAAGGCTCAGTAGCCGCTTGCCTTGGAGATTGTCAAATATTTCCACTGTTTTAATGTGGGATGACCCTTCACCCACGTGTGGTATACGTTCTATTCTTGTACAAGTACTTTATCCGGCGCTTGGTGCGTCTTCTGATAATTTAATATCGGGATAACGTGGTATCCCCCAGCCCCAGAAGAGTGAGTTTTTGGAAGGTGCAGGGATACAAATTGGTACCCTAGGTTTGTTGTCTTTTCGCTGTCTTGATAAAACATTGGCAGCTGTCAATCAGAGAAGTACCTTTCTTTCTCACCTACCCGTTTCGGCCAACTTTTAGCGCTCCAGTCTTGCTCTCGAGTTCCAGTCCTACACCAGCCGCACGCCTTCCCCATCCCCTTTCCTCTCCCCACATTTCTAATCAAGTCCCTAATGCTTGGTGGTACACTGTACTGGCTGTCCCTTTGTGACACAAGTCTCCTTGCCGTGATTCTCCATGCATGGGCTACTTCTCATCGGATACGGTGTGTGAGAAATCGTACCCTTCCCTTCTACTGCCTCCGAGTGGGATAACCTCACCTTGCCGTTCGCCCAGAAGCCTATGCAAACTGGTTCTGCGACGTTAGCCACGGCTCCCACCGGATACGGATGCAGATGCGCCCTGAATTATACTGAGGAGAGGTTTCGACGATCCATGTTCCCTGCATGTGTTAGCACCTTCGTGATGACTGGAATCGCGCGGGGTAGTGGTACATCAAAGCTGGATTGCGTGCCGAGTCTCGGGCTGGCTCGTTCGTCATTCAAGTTGGCCACGACTCTAGTGGTGCATGAGTCAGTTCGCGGAAATCTTCGCCACCGATTCGAGTCAGTGGATTGGTATTTTATTTGTCTTGCTACGCACCTCCATTCGGACGTGTATCGTTAAAAGTCGCGAGACTATACAGTCGTACATTTCCATCGCCGCGGGGTTGACGGATTTTTTTTCTCACAGGTTTGAACATTTCATCCGTGAATCTACACCCCCCGTGTTTTTTACGACACCCTTCCACTGGCAGGGCAGACCAGAAGGGTGTATGCTTCGGCTATGAGTGTCCTACTGCCTCCACTGGTCGTTATTCATTCGACATTTGTATCTTACAGTATTCTTCCCTTTGGATGGGTACGTAGCCGACAATCGGAACGTTTGACGCCCCCCAATCGGTGGCTGTGCAGATTGAGCTCCGGTTTGTTCCAGGAATTAGCTCGGCTGGGGGACTTTCCCACGGTTGTATCCCCAAGAATGCACGTCCGACACGCGACTTTCGATCGTAAATCCACCCCTTCGAGCAACGTGGCGACCGACCCTTCAAAAAAAAAAAAAACGATGCATCAGCTAGCCCACAACTTTCTACGTTCCCTTGCGACCCTGTGTCGTTGATGCGACTACTATTCAACCTCGCCTGTGGCCATTTTACTTGGCGTTACACGATTCCCCGGTGAGCACGGGTGTGGATATCCAGGAAGGAGAAGAAGGGATGGTTCTTCACACCTGGCGAAGGCAGCCCAGAAACTATTCAACTCCAAACTCTGAGGTCATTATTGCATTTCGCGACCCCCCTCTTCGGGTTCGTAATTCCGAGTTCCTCGACCGTCTACAACCCCCGGCAGATCGCGCCTCGGAAGCCGTTGGCCGGCTGGGGCTGGGACAGGGACGAAACGTCGTCCATTTCGCTTGACGCTTCCGCATCTCGTGCCTTGTCGTTCATCGCTGGTACTTACTATACTTATGCCCGATTCGCGAAACGCTGATCCTCTCCCTTGAATCAGGCGGTTCTTTTTCTTTTTCTTTTCAAACATGTGACTTTGATACATGCACACAACCCACGCGCGTTCACTTTACCCCGGCGGCACCATTCGCTTAACTCTGCGTTGCGTGTATTGTGCACGATACGACCCGACAGTGGGCCCCACGCATCTCCGATACTTCTTCCCTCTTGTGCCCCCGCGTACGGCATGACCTCGCGAACTCCCACGTCGGCTGATGCAGGCCGCGTAGTAGTAAAGTTGTGTTTTACGTCCCAAAAGGTCAGGCAGCGAGGATCGGCTGGAAAGTCCTCGTTTTGGGTAAGGACCTGCATCCTTTTACTATGACTCGCTTCTTTTGACAAAGGCGTTTGACAAAGGCCAGCGCAGAAATCGAGCAGCGCACTCCCAATCACATTTGCTTGGCTGCCATTTGTGTGATTTTCTTGTTCCTTTCCTCGTCCTCTTCATGATATCACGCAAGGTGTGGAGTCGGTGTGCTATATGGTACGCATTTCAAGAGTCGTTTAGCCAGGCCACAATGAACCTCATCATGATGAGGCATTTTTCGTGAGCTATTCTGTCGTAATCGCAGCGCACATACAACTGAGAAGAGGTCCAAAGAAGTAATCTGTAACCTCTTAGACGATGCCCGGCATCTATCACTCCTGTACCCATGTGGATATGATGTGTGAACCATCTGTCCAAATGACTTGCGCATTCGTGCATCCTGTCTGATGGATCATCTCCTTTGCCTCCGGAGGACATGAGTGAAGTGATCCGGAGTGCCGCGGGTGCCTGTTACTGTAGTTCCCTAAAGAGTCAGGTGCTCAGGCCTGTCAGGTGTCATTGATTGATATCTTTTATCATTCGCATGTCCCTATCCTTGGTATAACAACCGCAGCCGCAGGAGTGCCAGCGCGCGCGTATGCCCTTACTACAGAAACAAAAGGAGATTACGGTTGTTCTTCTCGGAGAAAAAAAAAGTTATTAACTTGACAATTATCAACCCGATGAAGGCGGACGGTCAGGAGACTGAGTTGTAACGGCAGCGCCGCGTACCACAGTATAACACCAGAGATAGAAAACTCTGAAGTCTGATCGCATCAACCTTCTCACAATCAACCCGCCAAAGTCTGGACCCGCATCGCGCAGCACCCCGCTTCCCTTTTGAGGTTTCGAAACTGATCTCGTCCTGCCCTGTTATCCGTCCTCTACCGATAACCTTTTTCTTTTTCGTTGCACGGCGCAAGGAATGACCGGACGAAAACAAAAACACCTAAGTTAACTATAAGAACATAGACGCCCATGATAACCCCCGGCATCCGCCATGTCAACGAGCCGGACAGTTGCGGGCTCTGAAGATCTGAAGTTTGGAGCGTCTTACAGCAAGCTGGTGTGATACCAAGCCGCTCCCACCCGCTATGCATGACCCTTCAGCCTTGGCTCACCGACTTTCCTTCGCCCAACTACATCACGGCGTCGTACAATCACGTTTGGGGATCTTTGTGATGAGTGGCAATTGCTAGTGGACGGCTAGGGCGCCTCACCCCTCCAGTAACTTAACTTAAGGATGAAGATGATTAGGGGCGCCCCATCCGGTCTGCGCGGCTGCGCGGTCTACGTTCTGTTGTTCCTGTCACAGTCAACCCGGACAGGGTGGACGCCAGGAACGTCGTTCCTGGGCATGACTAGCGCGCAGCCAACAAAACGTGTACGTTTGGCTGAAGCTTGGCTTGCTGGGGGTTCTCATCGACGTACGGTACCAGTTGAAGGCGAGGCGGGGGGACGCCCGATTCGAACAGCGGTTCTGTCTCGGTTCGAACCCCCACACGCACGATCGGCCACAACGCCAAAACCGCACATGATGTCGATCGGTTGAGGTTGACCTTCGAGTCGTAATTCGCGGTGGACGTCGGATCATCTCGTTCAGTCGAAGAGCGTAACGGGGACCTTTCGAGAGGTGGACGAATTCGGCCGCGTTCGGGGTTTTCCCGTGATTCCTCGTACGATAACATGTTGATGGCCAGAGCTCAAAAGTTGTTTTAGTCGCCGCCGAACCTTCCAGGGACTCGGGGGCGGCCCTTCAGGTCATGTCGCGCAGGGATGGAATCACTTCCCGACATCGCCTCCCCTCGCTACGAGGGAGGGCCACGGGCGCCCAAGCGGGTGGCGACCCACACTAAAGACTAAGAAGATAATACTAGCAAGTACGGTATGTGGAATTCCCGTCCTTTTCCTTGGCCGGTTCAAACACGCCCAAATCCGTAGGCGGCTCGACGATTTCTTCTTTCGGCACTGTATTGATCAAAAGCCATCGATGGCTCCACGACTCGAACAGTAAACGCCATTTCCTACTGCGTCACGGTGGCCCGCTCCATCATCCCCATCAGGGTGCTCGATGGACCTCCGTGATTCCATCAGTCGGCCCTCCATCCCCATGCTCTTTTACGTTCGTCGGTGCTCTCACGGACGTAAAGACCCGGTCTGCTTTCATCATGTTTGACTCTTTTTTCTCGTCTGCATTCCCTTGGAGACGTCGGTTGTTCTTGCCCTAACGTTGGCCACACTCCGTAGGCAAGGCAATTGAAGCCCGCGCGGACGTCCGCGGAGTGTCGCGGTTCACACAGCGCGCTATTGTGGGCGGAACGGAATTTCCGTTCGCTAGAGAGACAACTGATGCGTGACACATGCGCTCGTTTTACAGCTAGGACTAGATCAGATCCAGTGGTTGCACGTGGTTTAGTACATTGGATCCCAACTGTCCTGATGTTTGATTCGATGATACCACCCCCTCGCCCAATTTGCACGACTCTAAGACGCCAATTTATCAATTCTATATGGGGCGGCATCTATCAATGTTCCAGAGTGACGCTCGATGGAGGGCTGGCCTAAAAGATAAATTCGCACCGGCACATTGGCTTCATTGCAAGTGCTACTCACACAGTCATATTCTCGGGAAATTTGGTGAGTCTATCCATACCTTATACCCCAATTAGTCCACTTTTTTGATTTGATTTCATCACCCCCCTCGACCGCCTAACGGTGTGCGAGTTTGCCGGGTGGTGGTACGATATATGGCGCTCTGCTCCTGATCGCGCACTGGCACATGATCACCAGGGAGTTTTGCGAGCGTCGCCAGGCGCAAGGGACCATGTGTCGCTTCTCGTTCTTCTCACTTCCTCCGCTCACTCCGGAACGCAAATTGGCAGGTAGGTTCTTTGCGCACTTATCACTTTGGGGCAGTCGTGGTAGTTCTGGAAGCACCCAGCCCCCTCGCTCGCGAAGACGGTGTTCTCCAGCCCGGTGTTGGTGACGCCGCCGTCATTTAGGGGATGACGTACCCGGCGAGAACCTGCGTGAATACATCGTACGACCGAGGGCAGTGGCGAGGCTCGATTTCGAGGGTCTTCTTCGAAACTGCTGGGATTCCTCAAAGACACCAACCAGGGTAATGCGTTCCGGCCAGGTGGTTTAGGTCGAGCTCGGATCCGTTATCGCACGTATATAGGGTCATCGAGACGATAAAGCGAACTATGACCGACCAATCTCGCATCCATTGTTATCCCGCCGCTGGATGCTATATAGAGGGCGATAACCCCTTGCGCGCAGTCTTCCAAGATATGCGGAATACATCTTTGGAAGACCCATGTCCACGGTTCCAGTAGAACTCTGATCCGCTACCCGTAGTGGGGCTGGGAAGTCGTAGGCGATCATTAAAGACCGACTCCCTATGACCCTGACTTTGTACAAGACTGGCAGAGCAGCTCCATAATGGACAGTCGTGGTTCCTTCTTTGGTGTCCAATTCATAAAGCTCGAAGTGCAAGAGAATTTCCCGTGAAAGCACCGTGGTTGGGAACTTCCCGGTCGCATTGTGCAACGACTCTGGCTTAGCCCGGAGACATGACATATCACAGAAAACGTTTTTTTTTTAGGTTTTCCAAAAGTGAATCCGGAAAGTAGCTTGGCATCGGTGGGCTGCCATTGACAGAGAGGAGGAAGAAGGACGTCATTCTCATCATAAGTGGTATGCTTTGCACCACCTGACACAGTGGCATTTGCTTCACCGTAACGAGGATGTACCCGCGTTGTTGTATATAGTGTCATGCCCACCCACTCGCTCCTGACAATGAAGTGTGCTGTACCTGCCAAGACGACTGCGTCACTTCTGCAACGATACCAAAGGGAAGGCGGGTGAGGCGGAAGCAACTGACTCTGACTGCCCTGCCACTGCCAGTGACCACAAATACCCCCTAGTACTCATGCCTGCCCGGAACAGCCTGAAATGAGCGAAGAGATGCAAGCTCGCATATGAAACCCCTAACTTGAGAAGGGCCATTTGGCCGTCTCCATGGCCATCGTGATGCTTCGGGAGCATCGCTCGTAGCTGCACGTCATATAGAGTTTATTTCGGCGAATGTGGCCGGAGAAGCGTACATATATGAAATGAATGAGGCTAATAACTACTACTTATTACTGCGACTGTCCCAGTTCGAGGAGGGGGCGATAGGATGGCCCGTAGGACCACATGTGGACTTCTCTAGTTTTTCATTTCGTGTGACTTTTGGACTTGGACTCGCCAGTGGCACTGAAGGTTTATGACAGCGCACTTCCTCTCCAGGTCGAACTATCCACATCTCTCCCGTGTTTGTTCATCGATCGGGTGCAGTAATACAATTGCAAATTCGACAAGTTCGTAAAAATATCGTTCGTTTTCCTTTGTCGCTGAATAAGTCTCATGTTTCCTGGACACGATAAACCTGTTGTGAATAGTGAGTGGGGGTCGGGTCGAGCGTGCTGAACGTAACGTCCTAACCTTGATCGTCCCACTTTTCAAATCTTCCAGCCTGTAGCTCACCAATTCCACAGTCTACAAAGATTTAAAAAAAAAAAATCCACATTCAGCCCATATCGCCGATGCCCGCTAAGCTATGGTCTCACCGCTTGACCGACGCGTTGATTCGCTTGTAGAGCCCTCAGCTTGAGTTTCTTCGCGTCAAACTCGCTCACGACCCCCATGCACGGCGAGGCCCCGCCCACGCTCTTGCTGTAAGTTTGCAGGCCCTTGTGGCCCTTCAACTTTGCGCCCTCGAGCACGACCACGTCCCCAGGCATGATGTCCGTCAGGCGCGTGTGCACCTGCGCTCCCGTCTGCGCGTATACGAGGAAGCCGTACTCGCCCGGGTGATGCGGCGGCGCCGCGTTCGGCACTTGCGCGAGCGCCTCGGCGATGAAGCCCTCGTACGAGCCCGTGCCCACGAGCGTGCGCTTCGAGCGTTCGAACAAGTCCAAGGCGGCTTCTGCCACGTGCATGCCGACGCGGAGCCACACATCGCGCAACTCTTCGGCCGTCACGCGCGCTGAAACGACCGCAGGTGCGCGGGGCTGTCCTGACGCGGGGGGCGGGGGAGGGTGAGGTGCCGACGACGGAGCTGCTGGCGGGTAGGTTGTCGAGTCTTCAGACCACCTCGATGCAGAGAGGTCGCCACTGTCGTGCAAGTCGAGAGACCCGCTCGGTATCGACGGCAGATCCCACTGACCGGTGGCTGCTAGATCTGATGGTTCGAGGGACTGAGGTACAGACGATAGAGTCTGGGGTCCGCGTGAAGACAACACAGGGTGTGCGAGCTGAACTTCTTCTGCCTCGACCATAACGAAGTCTGACGTTCCCTGGCGGACTGGAGGTCGTGGGGCCGACGTAATTGTGTCGAAGGATCCGGTTCGCCCAGAGGCAGCAAGTGTCGCTTCGAGGGAGGACCTTCGTCCAATTGGTGGGATAGGCGGTGGACGGCCTGTTGGGATAGGTGGGCGGGTCGACCGCGGCGGTGGCGGTGGCGGAGGGGGTGTTCCCAACCTTTCTTCCTCAACGTCTTCGATACCATACTCGTCTTCTAGGTCCTCGTAGCGCACCTCCTCAAGTTCGCTCTCTTCGGCCTCGACATTCACCCCGTCATCCGAGCTGCTAGGGTGTTCATATTCTTGGTCGGAGTCGGGATAACCCGCTATGCCACGAGGAGGTGAGCGCGGCGTCGCTTCTTCCACAGGTCGGGTGGGAATAGGAGGTGGTGGAGGCGGAGGTACCGCTCCCATGCCTGGCTGGATAGGAAGCATTCCGAAGCGCATGCCACCCATACCCGCAAGCTTCGCAGAGATGCGCTGTCTGCGTGCCTGCTCGTCCTCTTCCTCCTCTTCCTCAGGAGCCGGCTGTGCTGGGATTGCCGTGTTCCCTTCCGCACCCTCGTCTTCCGCAGGCTGGGCAGGAGTAGAGGTTTGCACGCGGTTAACTGGAGGAGGAGGAGGTGGTGGTGGTGCACCGAACTTGATGCCCCCGAGCTTGGCCATGCGGTCCGCGATCGTCTTTCGGCGCTTCAGCTCCTCATTTCCTCCAGACTCGTTCGCAGGGGGAGCGGGTGATGGCGTCGCAGGGGATGCGGATGAGGGGCTATCCGTGCCACCAGTGGGCGGTGGTGAGAAGGGGACGGGCGATCTTGACGGAGTGTAGAATCGAGGATCAATTGGATCTGCGGTGGGGTCAGTAAGCGTACGTACAAGCTCAGTAGGGGAAGTTGCGCACCGCCAACGCTATCGTCCAATACTTCTGCCTCTAGCCCGAGAGATGAAGGCGCCCGTTTCCTCGACGGTGGTGATACGGGTCCTGGGCTTGCAGTGGTTGTTGCCATAGCATACTGTCCTGACCCACGCCTCTCTTCGTGGCTTGGCCGAGAGTCAGTGCTTCGGCGAGATTCCATGCTTCTGCGTCCATCAGGAGTAGGAGGTCGGATGGAAGGCTTGCGAGAAGGGGGTAGTACAGGGGGAGGTGGGGGTGGAGCTATGAGCTCATCAATACCTTGAAGCGTCTCTTTAGTCTCCCGGGACTCCCAAGATTCTTGTTCAGCGTAGCCGAAGTTGGGTGGTGGTGGTGGTGGTGGTGGCGGAGGAGTAACGACTGATCCTTCCCGAGAGATAGAGGGGGACGGAACAGTACGGGTAGGAGGCGAGAGCGACGTTCTCTTCGTCGGGGGTTGGCGCCGTTGCAACGCCACATCCGGAGAATCCGGAACAGGGTTGGGTATCTCTCGCGACGGTGGAAGAAGGGAGGCCCTCTTCGGTGGGGGAACACGTTGTAGGGAGGAGCCCTGGGTTAATGGTAGGCTGTCCGGCGCCGCGAACACTGGAACAGTGCGGGCGGGCGGGGGCAAAGACGTCCTTTTCGGGATCGGCGGTGGGGGAGGGACAGCAGCGAGAGCTGTGCTCACGTCCGGGGCGAGGGTAACAGGGGCGGGTGGAAGCGGTCGGGTAACGCGTGGCGGAGCCATCTCGTTATCACTGGTATCGTCTGTTGAGAGCGCAGGCGCAAGGGGTTCACCCTCAGCATGCGTTTGCGCAGCTCCGAAATCATCTGTGGCATATTGGCCATAAATGGTACTGGGTGGGCCAGGCGCGGTTGCGTCACTTGCATCCTTCACACCTCCATGTATTTCGGGGCGTTGTCCCAATTCCGCAGCTTGTGTGAATGTTTCCACCTCCGCCTCGTGTGCAACACGTGCAAATGCGTCATCGCAGTCGTTCGCACCTTCCAATTCTCCTAATGACTCGTCTCCAACGGCATGTTGCAATGGTGCTTGGGCATGGGGATCAGATTCTATGAAACGAACTGCGTTTCATCAATTTCCTGTATAATACACCGCGAAGGTAGAAAGGGTAGAGGGGAACCAATAGGGGGGCTCAAAATCAACAATTAATATTTACCGTCATACCCATCATCTTCCTCATCATCCTCATTTACTCCAGTCGCGCTGCCACCCTTCTGAGAGACCGAATAGGGGATGGGAGGAGTGGCTTGTGCAGCGGCTTGGTCCTGGGGTGTAGTCCCTTCGCTCTCAACAGGTACTTCCCTACCACTTAGCTTGCGTTCAACATGAGGGGGCTCATCTCCCAGGCTAGGGGATCGCATGGGCTGTCCACCAAACGGATTAAACCCTCCCATCTTCGCGACGCGTTCTGCGATGCGCTCCTTGCGAGCAGTCTCGTCTTTGTCTTCTTCCTCACCCACTTCCTCGGCTGGTTCGACAGGGGCTTCATCCTCATCGGGCTCAACCCTTTCAGCTTCAGTCTCCTCTTGCGTAGTCTGGAGCACTGTCGGGGAAGAAGGGACGGCCGGCTCGCCGACGTTATCAAGAGATTGGAGACTTTGCGCGGTCCTCGACTCTACCTCGAAGTCATCAGGAGACTCGGAGTGGGGGACCAAAGGCGGAGGCGGAGGCACGAAGGTTAGGGCAGGCCCCGATCCCGCTTCGTGGCTAGGGACAAGCTGAGACGCGGATGTTTGTTCGGTGGGTTGGAGGTTCTCGTCCGCAGATCCAGCTGAGTAAAAGTCAGCAGTCGGATCAGCGGCGACATCGACTTCCGGTTCAACGTGAGCGGGTACAGGAATGGGTGCTGTTTGGCTCTCCGAGATAGTATCGGAGACGTCGGGAATAGGTGTGTCCTTCTCGGGTGATAATGTAGTCGCTTCGGGTTCAGTAGGGGGTGACTGTTTCTGTGAGGACTTCTTGCGTGGGGGAACAGCGCGACGCGGAACCTGCGGGATAGGCATCGAGCGCGGAGGAATATTGGGGCTTTCCGATGCCGGGGGATGCTGAGGGATGTTCTCTACAGATCCGTATGTCAGAGACTGCATGTTGCGTGGAAGGAAGAATATAACACGGTACCTGAAGGTGAGACCTGAGGTTGGGGAGAACGCGTTTCTGCCGCTGTCTCATCGGTGGGGGGTGAGGTAGGGAGCGGCACTGTGGGGGACGTTCAGTAAGAATGCAGATAACACCATGCGCATATATACGCACCATTTGCCGCAACTCCCGTCTCTGCCTGCGCCTGTTCGACGTCTCCCTCGGATCTGGGTTGCGGTTCTGCCATCCGGACGTCGATAGTCGATGGTCGCTCCTGGGTCGTCTCAGGCGCGGGCATGGCAGGCTTGGGCTTAACCTCCGGCTTGCGACCGAAGATCGGCGGGGCCATACCAACCCTCGTACCGCCAAGGCGAGCCATGCGAGCGGCGATCGCTGCCCGACGCTGTCTCTCCTCTTCTTCAGGGTCGGGCGCATCCTCTTCTCCAGCAGGCGCCTCACCCTCGATTTCCGCCCCCTCTTGAGCGGGTTCCTGCGCTGGCGGCGGTTGCGCCTTCGAAAGAGCGGCTAATAGATCGTCGCTGGGTGTCTTGAGTGGCGAGACGGGTTTGTCGTCAGCGGTCGCACTATCACCCTCATCTTCATCAATAGTTACGGGGGGAGCGACAGCGACCTGAGGAGGTGGCTTCCACTTTGGTTTCTCCGCGGGCCTCGGGGGCGGAGCGGCTGGGGGACCCCCACCGAAAGCGCCAAGGCCTTGCAGCGCGGCCATGCGCTCCTTGAGCGATCCCCCTTTCGTGATGCTATCCTTGGCATCGCTGGCAGACATACTGGGATCATTGCGATTCGTCGCGGGTTGAGTATCATGCGGAGAGGATGACCGAGGCTTCCATTGGGAGAGATTTCCCGGTTTGGGGCGCGGTGCGATAGGAGGACCGGATGCAGAGGCGGGTTTCTGTTCGAAGGCGGCGATGCGGTCGCGAAGTGAGCCAGGCTTTGGCTTAGGAGGAGGCGAAGTATCTGACATGTGGACGCGATAGTCAGTCGCAGGACTTGGTGATGGTCGGTCGAGTCGGGGACGTTGTGCACTGTGCCGAGCAGATTACCGAGCGTCTCACGGGTCGCGGCTGCGCGTTACGGCATGTTCCGTTTTTGGCTTTGGCCACACTCAGCCTCATTCCAAACGACGAACAATGGGCATCATTACCCTCCTCCACATGCGGTGCTACTGCCCCTATAGATGCGGGTATTGTCAACACCTCTGGGCTCCAATGTCTCAAAGTTTCCATCACTCAATCTAAATTACCGAGGAGTGTCGCCGTTTGTACGTGCGGACAGCGATTTCCGGGGATTTGCATACAAGCGCGCCACGGTGAGCAGGCCTGTGCCGAAAAGTGCGCTGGTAAGTGACTTGAGCAACTCATGACCAGCGGCCTTTCCTACGCCACTACTAGTGCGGGCCAGAACAGGCTGGAGGCAATGCGCTCAGATCTGCAAAGCAGGGTCAAACATCACGGATGCAACAAGAGATCGAGGCATACTTTACAGAAGGGAGCGCGACAGAAGGAGCGACACTAGGTGGCAAGAGCAAGAGGGCAGCGTAGAAAAGGTTATTAACGGTAACCAGTACTGACTGTATATACATAGACAACTCGACTGAATAACTAGTCAAACTTGCTCGTGCACGTTGACGGCACGCGCGACGTGCTCCTGCTCCTGCCGCGCCCGGCCGGAACGACGTATGTCTCCCAAAACTCGTTAGGCCCCACTTTGATCAGTTTGCCCATGGGATCCTTCCCATCCTTCGTCCTGTCCCGGTCTTGACAGGCTTGATCATTTTTTCCACCATGCGGCGTATCTATATGACTATGTCCAGACGCTTCCGTGTCTCGGCCGAGGTATCGGCCACGTTGCTGGTGTCTTGAACGTAAGGCCCTGACCCAACTAAATCGCTGTTCCTGACGCATGACAGGGTTCTCAATTAAATAGAGCGGTGGTATGGCCTGGACAAGCAGCCTCCGGGAAACCAACTCGCCATTGAAGCTGTAATATTATACTTCTCATACCCAGTACTGGCTGATCCATCGCGTACAGAGGTGATAACTACACCTGCTTCAAAACCATGACTATCTCAATCCTGGTGCGTCACAACAAGTGTACAAGACTCGTACCGATTTTTCCAATTCTGGCACGTTGTCATAATCATGCTTGCTCATTGCAAAGTCTGACGTGGTTGTCTGATGCACGTTGACTGCGACGGCACTTACTCCCGTCTTGTATTTGTAGGTGGTCCTACTCTGTCGGATGGACATGTTGAAGGAGTGGCCCGAGTGTTCGTTCGAGGTTCGTTCTCGGAGAGTGTCGCGATTATTCAACCTAATTGCGGTCGGTGTCAAGACTCCATCAAACGCGAAAAGCTACCTTACATAGCAAGGAAAGAGTTCACGTAGCCTCTAACAATGTCAGCGCATTTTATTTTCACCCGACTTCAGTGTGAACATACATTTACCCATCAACCAGAACAACACCTCCCACGTCAAGGTATCGGGCGAGACTATAAACTGATCATGCTGTAAGAAAGTATTCAGGAATGAGATGAAGAAGGCGATGTCTTACACAGATAAGCATGCCGGTGGCAAGCATGCTACTTTCGTTCGTTGATCTGGTCATGTCACCCCAGAGTGAAGCCTCACCTCGTCAGCAGGCCAGAGTTGATGCTGTAGGACATCATGGTCATAATCATTGAATCGGTTCTATGCATGGATGTTAAACCTAGCTCCGCAGCGGAGACGACAAGAAAGAAACAAAAACGACTCGCTTTGAGAAGCCTGTCCTTTTGCGATAGAGGTACCAACACATCGCGAGGGCAATTAGAATGTCTGCCACTACGGTCGAGCCCATTCCTACGCATGTCACCCACTACCCAGAGTGGACTATCAGCAGGCGTAAAGAAGAGTAGATGTGGGGACATACGGTCATAGCGCCAAATCGGGAATATCGCTTGAGTTCAAATCTGATTTCGGGGAATAAGGTTCCAGGAGAAATATACTGCTAGATTATGCATACGCTTTGGCGGTGAAGACTTGTACACAAAGGGTTGAACAACATTCAAGGGAAAGAAGTGAAAACAGGATACTCACCAAATCCTAGGGCTACAGAGAAGTCGGGCAAGGTAAACACATCATACTCGGGTGCCAGTGAAGTGCTCACAGAAGGTAATAGCACCAAGTACCGCCTGCCAGTGAACGTTAGGAAGTGCCACAATGAGAAAACGCGATGTACATACGATAATCACTGGAATGACTACGTTCTTGCTCACTGTGAGGCCATCGTGTCATGATTGAGGCGCTGGAAGGTCGTAAGAGGGGATGCTTACTGATATAAACCCGTCTCGCATAAAAGCTACTCCACGTTAGGGGAATTTTCGGGCAAGGGACAGGGATGAGAAACCCACAGTTGTACCGAAAAGCCGATGAGACCCTATTTCGATCATCAGTATGATACGTTGTTATGAGGCAGCGAGCAAAGTGTAACATACATTGACGTCAGTTTGAACCTATGCAACGTTAGGGAAGGACGATGGGTTTTCAGCCAGCAAAGAGTGTTGGGGGGCAACGTACATTTGACGCCCTATACTACGATTCAGAAGTGATGTTCGGCCACTGGCAGAACATAGCCGACGTACCACATGTCAAGGTCCAGGTTGGCGACATTGCCGAAATTCAGGATCAGGTACCTGCTAGGATGAGGATGCCACTCAGCGGAGATGGTTTCAGTCTTACCAGTAGACCGAATAAATACATAGAATGGTGTGCAGGGTATCCAGGATACTGAGAAGAACATTATCTCCAAGACATGTTGATTAATATATGAGGCGCCACTTACAACAAAATTGCGATGAATCCTTTGAATAACATCGGATCTTTATCACGATACTGACTACAGTAATCATCTCAGTTTCGTGAAGCAACGCGAGAAAAATGGGTGTTCGTTACCAGTAGTAAATCCACCTGAACGACCGGAGTGTTCAGCCTCAAGTTAACAAAATTGGGAAGGTGAGTCCCTCGGAGTTCACTTACATCTGAGTTAATGTTACACCATAAAGGCTGGAGTTGGTATCAGCAAGGGGTGGGGGGGGGAGGAGAACGACGCACACTGTGCTGACAAGCAACCCTATGAGGGTGGCTCCATAGGTAGCCTGAATGTCCGCTACAGCCGATCCAGGCATGCTGATGTGTCCAAGTAGCCTGGGTGTGCGAGGCAGAGAGTAGCTGAGCAGAGAGACTGCGGAAGGAGTGGAACTAAGTTAATTGCGGCACTGTGTTTAAGTATACTGTGGGATGGCGCCGTCCAGCTTGGGGCACTCACGGCCCCCTTCCGTTCAATTCCTATATGACCTTCTGAAGTGAAAATGGAATACGTCCCTAAATTTTGCCAAGATATTGACCCTCGTCTGGCACTATGGTATTCCAGACGGCGGCAACCCAATTCCGTATCTCCATATGGGGTTCAAACTGAATTGGATCGCGTAAAGTCACAAACTTGAAGCGTTGCACGCGTTTCAAGGTGGGGACAATCGATTTCCAAAAAAGGTTCATCATTTTTGGTTGAATAAGCGCTCGGGCAGAACGCTCCGCCTGAGTTCCAACTGCCAACATCACGGGGAGCCCAAGTACTGAGTCTGAGTCTGAGTAACTGAGATCTGGAGCAGCTCATCTACATTCACTTTTGTTCCCAAGGGACTGTTTCTTTCAGACTATCATTCCAACGAAGATACCCCGAATATACGGACATGATCGATCGATGACCGTCGTCCCGCTCGCACACAACATTATTCGGGGTTTTTCTTTCTGAGCACATCTATCACCTACTAACTGAACAAATATAGCTGTATGCGCCACCAGCAGCTGAGCGCTGAGCACTGGCAGCCCCCGTTATCCCCACGCCACTGAACCCGTTGAGTCACTCCAATTTTGGTTTATCGTCACAAATGAGTTCGGGGCCCGTCACCCGTCACGTCAAATTAGATCTCCGAGGGACGACAGGAATATTTTTTTGACTCGGACACACTTCCAAATCCTTACAGAAAGCCAGGAAATCTTTAAGGCCAGACGGTGTGGCCCTGACCTGTGAGATTATGGATGAAAACAGATTCTGTGCTAGGGCAATGGAACACAGACACTGATGGGGAATGACTTTTCCTCGTCCGCCAGACAGACAAGGAGGTGGTTGTATTGAAATAGAAAACTGACGAGACAGAATTTTGGGATATACGGTATATGTAACAGGAACTTTATTTGGTCCGACGGCGGAACGCTGCCCCTCTTGTGACCTTTCTTGCAGATGCAGCTAGCTCCCCCATGACTTGAGTCCCACGATGCATCGCTCCTTATAGATATTCTCGAGGAGAAACACTCGGAGTCGAAGGATCAGGACGCAGAGGTGCGGTGAGATCGTCACCTTGTGCGTAGGCTCTGGAGTTGAAACTCAATACATGTGAGAACTAGAACGTCTATGCCTATACATCGAGCGCGGGGGCCGCCCAAGCTGCGGGCCGAGTAGAAGAGGGTGTGGGGAACGCGTGCGATCCTCGGACACGGGGATACCCATAGAAAAAAAAATAGAGTGATGGTACCTGCTGCTCTGCTTGGAAGGGTATGCGTTCCCGTCCTTGCCTTCTTAACACGCTTGATCGTCCGTTTCATCTCGAAGCATATCCCTACAGGGGCACATCCGCGTAGATGGCAGGGCGTCAGTGAAGGACCTTGGGGTGATGTCGTCCATCCGTCTTCTTTAGCGCTGTCAAATGAGGGGTTTGATTGGTCCAGGCTGTCCAGACTCCAGACTAAGGCTCGGCTGGAAATTCCGGCTGACTTTTCAACCGGTTTATAAACCAACGTCTCCTTTTCAACAGCCAGTTTTAAATGGTTTATAGACAGGCTTGTTTAAAACAGTGAAACGATTGAAGAAGCTCAGTGAGCGATTCCCAGTACTGAAATCGGTCGAGTCCGAAAAAAGATACTGGGCCTGCACGCGAGCAAAGGGACGTACCCAAAGTCGTCGCAACCAGACGGCTGAATACGAGGGAACGAAGGCCCTCACGGGAGTTGCCGTTGGTGGCGACGCGAGACCTTGGCTCACAGAATCTACCTTCGACACGTGGAAGAAGATGCGATCGGTTACGGTGGTGGGGATAAACGCGGTCCTTGCTCGCCGCGACGAGAAAGTGAGGATAATCTGGAATGGCTTGCTTCGGGGCAGGAGAACTTGACCAGGATGAGGATATCTTGTACGTATAGGCGGGCATCGGAAGGGGCATATATAGGAACCTCTCTTTTGCTAGGTGCTATGACAAGAACATAAATTTGGGATTCGCGCAAGATGCCGGGAAGAATCCTGAGACCTGAGAGCCAGTCTGAGGCCGGTCGTGGGAAATGATGGTATAACCCTCGGTTCTCGGGGTCCCGACGCCCTGTTGGATTTTCCCGCGCGGAGACCAAATCAAATCCCGGATCGACTCGAGCCATCCGTGCCAATTTCAATTTCTTACTATGCATTGTCATTGATTTCACCACCACCCATATCTGTACGACAAACACACAGATACCATCATGTCGTGAGGTACCGTGTCGTTTCGCGCCAACCCTCTTCATGATCCACTTGGCGTTGACAATTTTTGTTAAGGCAGTCATGACCACGGGGTGGAAAGAGGGGGAAAAATCCTGCTCTCATTGCCTTCGTAACGTACGGATTCAACAGTAAGTACAGAATAAACACAGATCCATGAGAACATTGATGTCACAAATCTCGGGTGGTCTGTGAGGGTTTTAAGGTTAGTCCTGTCTCTGGCCGTTACGACGCATTCAGGCATCATCCTACAAGTACGACAACAGCTACATAAGAAAACCAAATCACAGACAGGAAAAATAAACAAAAAAATATAACAACGTGGACAATACCTCGAGGCCAGTCTTCAATGTCCCTTTGAGACTAGCTACTGGAGTCCATTAAGTACGTACAGTATTCGAGTTCAGTGTGCCGGGGATTACAGTACTTGGCAGTCCTAAGTCATGTGTGAAGAGACAATACCCTGAGTCGAGGGTCACCAACCACGTCATCCTGATGTAGGACGTAAGTATAGCATTCTACGGCAAAAGTACTTTCATAGAGGCACGCACGTCTCGGCGCGGTATATCACGCGATGATGCAATAGACGAGAGGCGGGCCAAACTGTGACTGAGGCTTGTGTGAGGTTTCAAACCGGGCCCGCTGCATTTCGTAACTATATTGAGCAATCTCTACACCAGCACCGACTTCTGGATTGCACGCCAGGCAACTTCAGTACGTTCTACCTCAGACCACTCGCAATTTGACGTATATTCTCGTGGCGCGCTGAGAGGCTTCAATTCGACTGTGACATCGAGCACACGGACCGTCAATATTCCTTGGCCTGTTCCAGAATCGCACTCAATGGATGACAGTTAATAGTGACAGAAATGGACCACTACTACGGTTCCTCCGGTTTTATTCTCTGGTCCACTGCACCGATCTTTTTTCTCCGGCCTCATTGACAACTGGGATGTGCTGTTTGTCACAACGGAATGCGGTGTTCCAGTGAGGTTGCGTTGTCTCATTTAGTTAGGGTCGACCTCGATTCCTCGATAGTGTCCCAGGTGGGTCCAAGAATGCACGACAGGGCAATTAACGTGGACAGGACCCACGGTACTTAAATCGTACTTTGCAACTTCCAAAAAGGCGTCTCATTTCCAATCTGTAGAATGGTGTCATGATCCCTATCAGCACGGCAAGACTGCAGCAGCACACGCCTCGTGTTGGGCTTCCGCACTCCATACAAGTATCCGTCTCCTCATTCTATTAGCGGCTGGCTATCGGTGAAGCCGAGCCCAAGGTGCTCTGCCGCAGTTCTAAATACCTGGGAATGAAACATCAAGGAGTAGAGTGGTGTGACTTACGCCATACGCAAACATAGGAGCATGGACCTGCGGCGTGATCCCAGGTCGACCGAATAATCGCACTGGAGTCACTGGTCAAATTACCCATTCGCAGATTCCTTATGACACAATTTCATCTGATCTTTGAAAGGCCGTGAAGGATGTTCGCTGAAAGCTAACTTCTTTACGTCTCGGAATGACTCGTGGTTTCTGTCCACTAAATAAAAAGGGGGGAGTGATTTATGGGGCAGCTCCCGATAGCCGAAGAGCCGCTATCCCTGAGCATCCCCGCTGCAATACGCTGCTGGTGCTCTTTCGGGGGATGAGGGGTGGCGGGGTGGCGGCGAGAACCAGGGGTGTAAAGACAAAAGAATACAATAGATGTATGGTACATCATGGTGGCTGTGAGGTGTTAATCCACGCTATGGCCTGAAGGAGACACGCTGATCATGAGATGAAACACTGTGATCGTCGGGAGCTTCAAGTTCGCATTTGGTTGGTTCCTCAGTGGTGCGTGTAGGGGCGAAGCCATGCAATTTATTTTAAACATGTTGATTGACATAAAAGAGACGTCAATATATTGGACATTAATTGGCCTATAAGCAGACATGACTTATCCGGACGTATCAGAAGGCGACCGGGGTGCAAGAAGTTGATTCGAAGTTAATGTCCAGTGGAGAAAGAGACATATAGCGGCGTAATATAGTAGTAGGTAAAGAAGGTTATTGACGAGAGTGAGGTGAACGAGGAAGCGGAGCGGTGGGGGGCGATATGAGCATGAAGGGAAGAGTGTGCAAGGCCAAAGGAACTTGCATCCAATGAGCACACGAGAAGGACGTTCGAGAAAACGCCGATAACATTCCATGCCATTCGAGGGCACAGCTGAATAGTACGAGACGAAGTAAAACATCTGCGGCACTATCAAGTGACCCCATCCCCATCAGAAGAATATGAATCCTAACGTGATCGCGCGATCGAAAGCAAAGCGAAATGAAAGTAACGAGGGAATAAGATGGCGCACGATCGTGGAACATGATGGAATACAAGAAAAGGGT
>Ga0307512_10001208_pt1 | contig 37377 bp, 37 predicted proteins | sample 14_EM_MG_FD_200267 | JGI IMG/M metagenome (GOLD analysis project Ga0307512, IMG submission 200267) | Populus trichocarpa ectomycorrhiza microbial communities from riparian zone in the Pacific Northwest, United States - 14_EM | ecosystem: Host-associated > Plants > Roots > Unclassified | place...
CCTTGTCTTGTTTCCCGATATCACATTTGTGTTACCAATATCACCTACGCCCGACCCCGCCCATTACAAATGGCAGCTGTGAGGGCATTATGTGAATTCTCTCTACTTGTTAGCCAACAAACTCAGTCTGACCTATCCCTCACAGCCCTACATGATGCACTGAAGCGATTTTACAAGAACGAGGATGCTTTTCGAAATCAGACAATGTTGAAGTCTGGTAAGGCCATAGTGGAGAAACAGTTGACAAGAGAACCCGATCAGTTACGACAACAAAACATTCATCAAATGCATACTTCAATGGAGGTTCCAGTGTACGGACCTGAAAAGTTTACACCAACCAAACGAAGGGAATTTCAGGTGCACCAGAATAGAGCCCATCCAACGGCAACCAAATGGTCAGATGCTGATTGCCAAAGTGGAAATGAGCGATTGGAGCATGACATCCATCAAGTGACACCTGATAAATGCACGCTTTTCGATAAATTATTCCGACATTGTGTGCAACGAAAATTGTAACAAGTCGGGACTAAGCCAACCGGTCCCAGAAGCACATCTGCCAAAAACCTTGCTCAACTGAAAACTGATGCAGAAGAACAGGTATATGGAGTGGCAAACATGAATGCCGACAAGCATGAGGAATTCCAGCTTCGTCTATCAAATGCTGGGACTGTTGCCAGTGCCCGGAGAATCACTGATACAGCCCGCGTTGGGAATCAGCTGAAGATAGTGATTTATGGTTTCACTTGGAACTACCAGATGCGGTTCAGAAAGAAATTGTGCATCCGCTTGATCTAGTTTGAAGTTAGGTGGAAGGCAAATGGCATTCAGGCGCTGCAGGAAACCATCGAACAGCGTGTAATACATTTCCGATATCTAAATATGCATCTTCTGAGACACATATCAAACTCAATTTGGCGAATGAGTTCTGGGGATAATTTCACGACCTATATTTCTGAACAGCTACAACTGGGAAATGTGCAACAGGCATATTGATTAACACACAAACTCAATTACATGTGACAGATGCTCATGCACAATGACCCGTTTACTGGTCTTCACTATATAGAGGAGACACTGTCTCATCTTGCCCTTCAAGGCTAGTATGATATTGACTATGCAAAAGTTTTCAAAATACTATCCGCTCCCAATATACGGCGACATACTCACAGAGCCCATCTTTTACATCTCCAGCATTGCCAGCAAAAGCCATTTTTCCACCACGTATCACAACATGTACATCATTTGAGCGACACCCATGTCCACAGAGTGTACAGAAGTATCAAATTAACCTCACTCAGAGATGCATCAGAAGATTTTGGAATTCCCAACTTTGGACAGCTATTCCATGCACAAATTGAAGAGAACAGGGGACACGAAGTTTGTGGACTGGTGCTCGGATATGATTACAATGCACTCATAGACTGTACACAGGATATTTATTAAATTTTGGAATGGGCTGTTGTACCATGGTCAACCATTTCACTGCCCAACATCTGTTGAGCATCTGGGACTTGATTGCAAGGTAGAATATACCAATGCCAACCAAGAGATCATGCCTGAATCTTCTAACATGTGGGTCCAATATAAGGACAGTGACCTCAATGACACCTCCCAAGGCCGTGTTCCTTCGTTTCCTGTATTATACATTAGCTGTACTCCACTGAGTCAGCTCTTCCAATTTCAGGAGCGCCTGCCTGTCGGAGAATTGATATCAACCTTTCCTAAGAGGTGCAAGAAGACTCAACAATGGATATTACATCCTCAAGCTCAAGAATATGCAGTGGTAATTCAAACAAAGTACAATGATCTGCATGGTTCAGCTGATTGTGTTGACTGGCTCATCCAGGTTGTCAAACAGACTGTTATGATACATATTGTACCTGTCGGAGCAATTGTTGGACCAGCACATTTGTACCAGAGAATGCTGAATCCGATAGAATCGATAGCATATGGCCTGTAAATGATCATGTGGATTTAAATACCTCCGGTCTGTATATTATGTTACAATGCTTGAATCAAGTTGTGCAGAAGGAAGATAGTTAATCCAGTTGTACGATTTCACATTAACATTATAATAATCACCTCCAGAGAGTACGGCTCGAGGTTCGAGGAGCACTGCATTAATCTTGAAGACATGCCCAATACTCCCAATAGCTCTGAAATTTGCACATTCAATTAGTTTGATTTTGTAGCACTGTGAAGACAACTATACACTCGTCAGGATATTCATGTATTGTATTCCACAACTTGGGAAGCATTGAGGAGCACTGGGGAAGTAGTCTCGGAGCACCTGAGAGCACATTGCTTTGCATTCAGCCTGTCTGGGAGTATCTGGAAGTATCTGGAGGATCAGTGTAGCTGTTCAGAGTTGCTTAGTTGTTCAGTTATAACTTCCAAACCATTTTACATTGTGCTGATGTCTGTACTCTTCTTTTCCATCAGTACTCCCCATCCATCGCTCCTCTTTTCCAGGTTGTTGCTTTGCCGTTTTGTTCAAATATATCATATTACCTTGCACACCCCAATTTAAATTCACAGCTAGCTAACATGTTATTGTACCTGTGTTAGATATCAGGAATCGAGCCAAATATGAAAATTGAATTTCGTTGACTCACCCAGTATGAATCATCTGGAAATACAATCACTATTTCCAGCTTATTTGTGCTGTTAATTGATTGTATGTTCCTGCTTTTGTTGGCCCTGATGAGATCAGAACAGTATTAGATGACATTGTCACGGTGATTGTTTGATTTCATTCGATTGCTTAGTCAGGCTATTTGGTTGGTGTACCTGCTTTCATGTTTGAAAGACTTGCATTGTTCTATGGTTTCTTAATGTGGCGAGGCAAAAGATAAAATTTTGAAGAAGATGATAGCTAGAATGATTCAGAAGTGATAATGAACAATAATCCAAAAATCATATTCACTATTCAGGGAAATCGATTGAGTGTGTACAGCTGGAGAGGCACAGTTACTGCCTGCAGTCCTCTGAATGAATATCCAAAAGAACCCTGCCATCTCTCAGAGTTTGTATGTGATTCCCACATTGGTTTGGTGACACTCTCAGGGCCCCCCAATGTTCTCTCCAGTGCTCCAACATGTTCCCAAACTTACCACTGTCAGTCCCATAGTATTCTTGTACCAGACATCAGGGATCCCTGTTGCTCTGAAGGTCGGCTGGACTCCCTTCTGAAATTGATGCTTCTAAGTTTATACTCCATATCATCTCAGACACTCCTGGAGGCCTGAAGTGAGTAAAATACATCTTACCGATCCAGTATTCACATGTTTCAATCCCTATTCAGTGGTACTGACAACCAAGGTTGCGGATCACCAATCAGCTGCCCGAGGACTCATCGCTGAACAGGTTTGTCAGTTTGCTCCTAAGCAACATGCCACTAGCTTTCGGGCCCTTTCAAATGATGACCACCAAAAGCTAGTAACAATGGTAATCTCTCCTTCCACATAATGGTATCATCATTCAGACAGCCAGAGTGAAGTATGACTGAACTCCATCGATTGTATTAATATCCAGATAATCAACTTAGATGCGAATAAACTTGTTTCGGCTTTGTTCGCTGTTGGGCACGATGCCAAAAACCATCTTCCAGAACTCAATGCATAATCCCACATGAGGGCCATATACATCCCTCTTCACCAATGAGGTGACACCAGTGTATTTGTCACTTGCTCCAACTGCAGTAAGGTATTCCTTGGACAACTGAGCTGGTGGCAGTTTCCTCCATGTGGCATTTGAAGCAGATACATACAACAGTATGCAGAACTTCTTTGTGAATACATGTATCTGAGATGTTAGTATGTACATATAGTGATCTCTTCAAACAATGGGAAAGTATCCCGCCAGACTGGGAAAACACAATCCTGACTATACATATGGACAGGGTCGATGGAATCAACATTCAGAATCGGATGGTATCTGCTGCCACATAGTGGACACCGGGGACAGTGATCAACGACAAGAATTTGCAGGTGCTCATGTATATAGTGTATATCGATGTGACGATTGATTCTTGGAATACAATCGATTGAAAACTGGCTAAATTCATTCCATGTATAAAGGGTTCAGAAATCACGATTAGAATGCCAATCTGGGAAAACGATGTATATATTCCGATAATCAGTTGTCATTCCTGGCAATGATCACAGCGAGTATATGTGTATTCTCTGCCAGCTGATGGTGAGCTCTGAACAGATTATGGTGACTATGCTGGTGGCCGACCATGAGTTTTGACACGAATGTGTGATTTCACAAGCAGCCTCTGCAAAATGACTGTGTGAGTATATCTGGCATACTTTACTGCAACATGTTATGCACAAACACTCTCGTGGTGACCAGAAGAGCACTTATTGTGTATACCGATGTAAAGGGGAAAGAGAAGAATCGAAACATTAGCAAACCACATGTGATGCATTGATTATATGCAGTACGTATAATGACTCTGGATTTAATTCTATTATCTACCATTTTGGCTGTTACCGCAGACTATGGACGCTATATACATCCGGAAAATGTATTTTAGTCTCTGGAGGCCTCCAGGAGTGGCTGAGAGGATGTGGAGGGTAAACTTGGAAGGTTCAATGTCAGGAGAGTATCAGACCCTAGGAGGGCATTCCGGCCGGCCTTCAGAGTAACTGGGATCTCTCATGACTGGTACAGGAGTAACTGGGATCTCTGATGACGGGTATAGGAGTGCCATGGGAGTGATTGTGATAAGTTTGGGAACGCGTCAGAGTGCTGGAGAGTACTTTAGGTGCACCTGGAAGTGTCGCCGAACCAATGTGGACATCACAATCAAACCCTGAGAGATGCCTGGGTTGGTCTAGATATTCATTCAGAAAACTGCAGGCGTTATCCACGACTCTGCATATGTCCGCAAGCAATGAATTTCGCTCAACGGGTAATATGATGCATGGATCATTGTTCATTATCACTTCTGAATCATACTAGCTACCATCTTCTTCAACATTTTATTTATTGCCTTGCTACAGTATGGTACCAAAGAAAACGACAAGTGATTCAAACATGAACGCAGGTACATGAAAACAATAACCTGACCAAACCGTCCAACGATATCACTCAAACATGGTGTCAATGTCATCCACTACTTCTCCCATGTCATCGGCACGAACGAGAGCAGAAACAAATATTTCGTCAACGGTGCGAAGAAGCTGGAGGCTCTCCATGTATTTGCTGACTATTCGTACATAGTGAGTGGCTGAAAGTGATTTCCAATGTCGTTTGGCTCGATTTGTGATATCTAACACAGGTGTAAGGAGATGTTGCCTAGGTGCGAATCAAAGTTGGGGTTTGACAGGCAATATGATACAGTCGGATGAAAAAGGGGACCACCTACTAGGGAAATAAGGAGCACAAGATGGGATGTGCCGTGAGCAAAAGAGGAGTGCACCGAAGGTGTTGCAGGAGCGCAGAAGGAACAAGAACAGTGCCAACTCGATGCTGTGGAGCGCCAATGGGGATTGAGGAGAGTCCAAACTAGTGGAGGAGTGCTGAAAAGGGGGGGAGGGTTCAGGAGTCAGGAATGAAATAAAGGAGCAACAATCCAGGCAGAGGGGCACCCAATCCAGGCAGAGAAGAACCGATGGGGAGTTAGGAGTGCTCTCCATGCGGAGGAGCACCGCAACAGCGGAGGGTGGGTATGGGGCGCGGAATTCAATATAGGAGCGACAATCCCGACTGAGGTGCACCAGTGGGAATTGAGGAGCCTCTATCCCACTTCAGCAAAGTGTATTTCGGTGACTGGGAGCCTCCAGGAGTGTGTGAGAGGAGGCGGAGTGTAAATTTAGAAGCGTCAATTTTAAGAGGGATTTTGGCCCTAGGAGCGCATTCTTACCGGCCTTCGGAGTAACTTGGGTCTTTGACGAGTAGTTTACGTGCACCATGGGAGGAGTTGTGATAAGTTCGGGAGCACCTGGGACTGCCGCCCTACCAATACGGGAGTCCCAAACTAACTCTGAGAGATGCCTGGGTTCACGGGGATAGTCATTTGAAGGACTGCGGGCGATATCTGGGATTCTCTGGATGTACACGAGCAATAAGTATACCCTGCACCAAAAATGCATAGATTATTGTTCATTATCAACTTCTGAATCATACTATAGTACCCAGCATCTCATTCAACATTCTATTGTTTGCATCGCAGCATTGAGGAGAACCAAAGAAAATGACAGGTGATTCACAAATGAAATGAGGTAACCCTGAAACAATAACCCGACCAATCAATCAAATGATATCAATCGAACATTGTCTCAATGTCATCCACTAAATCCCCCATCTGATCACGGCTGACACACACAGGAATACAGAATTCATCAACGGCGCGAAGAAACTGGAGGGTCTCTTTGTATGTCCGAATGATTCGGGGCTGGCAAGTGAGTGAAATTGAATTCCAATGTCGTTTGGCTCGATTGGTGATATCGAATAGCTAGGAATTGAGAGGTTAGCTCATGGCAAATCACAGTGGAGTTTGAAAGGCAATATGATGAATTCGCGGGGACAAGAGGTGTGCCACCAGGAGAGGCGAAGTGCCTGATGTGGAGTGCAGGGTGGGCAAGGGGAGTGATGATGGTGATGGAGGAGCACGGAATGAAACTGTGGGGGGCAAATCCATGCCAAGGAGTGCCTATCCAGCGGAGCTGCCCATCCATGCTGAGCAATGCCGAAAGGGGAGGGAGGTGAAGAGTCTGGAACGAAATAGAGGGACTCCTAATTGAGGTCGAGGAAGGGATCGATGAGCGCCCATTGCAGAAGTGGACCGCCGACATAAATGGCAGTATGGAGCGCTGAATCAAATGTCGAAGCGCCAATCCAGACTTAGGAGTGCTGACGCGGATTGAGCAGCGCCTATTATAGCGGAGGAGCACGATTGGGGGGGTGTGAAGCAGCCCACCATGTGTAATTGATAAGTGCAGTGGCTTCTGCAGTAATAGAATCTATCACTGTGGAATGGCAAATTTTACCTTGATATTCATCTTGAGAAAACATACCTGTAACCTTCTTTCCAGTGGCATACTCAGACAGCGCACAATATATAGCTGCAGCCACAAGCTCTAACATTTGCAGTGTGAGAGGTCGAAAGAACTGTGATGTGGTCGGCTGTTGCCCCAAGCTATTGGCGGTGAAGAAAAGTTGATTGTGGATTAAGTGAAGCACTTCCATCCTCGTGAACCATGATTTCTGATCTTCAATGACCTTCGAGAGATAACCATCGTCAAACAGGAGTTCCTGAACCTGGATTCGAAGATCAGTCACTGATCTTGAATCCAACTGGTAACTACGGAAAATATTTCAATGAGCTCCATCTGCCAAACGCCCTCACATGGTACTAATCTTTAGTTTCAACTATCCATATTTTTGGGGTTTAGTATCATCATACATCCAATCAAGAAGCAGAAAACAGAGTAAACACTTACAGCTCTTCCAGTTTGCAGATCAATTTGAGGAGATGGACCAACAGGAAATTCACTCATGGATGGTGTACACATAGGAGCATCTGTTAAAGCCCGCTGACAATCGTGGGCTTCAATGGCTAGTTGCGAATCTTCGTCAACTATCGGGTACATCTCATCGGAAATGATTGGCCAGGGTGTCTTTGTGGTTACGATTGACTCCATGAACTGTTTCACTACCCCAAAAGTAGCCTTTTGGTGTCGAATAATGTTGTGATCTCCACCAGCCATTAATTGAGGAACACTCTGGTCTCCAGCAGCCTTGGGAAGCTGGAGCGCCTGGGCGGGTACAATGGCAGACTCACGTAATATGTTGATTGCTGACTTTTGGCATTTGAGCAATGATGGTGCTATGGCCCCGGCTGGATGTCGCAGATTGGGCAGTGAAGTGCGTGCAATGACAGTATCAACACGGCTCCGTTTCTGTGACAGTGGAACCTTTGTCTTTCGCACTGTCCAATCACGGCACGCCTGATCTAGATGTAGGACCTCCTGCTTGGTATCCAAATTGTCTTCGTCGATATCGGAGGACAAGGTGGACTCTCCAGGGTCCTCACTGTTGTCATCACTGATCTCCCGATCGGTATCATCATCATCTTGCTTCATAAGAATTATAGCACCGACATTAGCTATCTGCAACGCTATACACGAAGGCTGGGTTGGGGTTCAAACAATTGATCACCAATGAAAATTGGCTGTCTTCTGGAATGCACGTGCCAGTGCTGTCTCAAATTGTGCTTCTTCATTCTTCTGTGAATAGTGATTCCTCACCTGGCTGGCCATAGGTTCCATGTTGGTGAAGTTGAGGTTAGGGAATGTAGACAGAAGTATATATGCGGAAATATAGTACGAAATTTAATAGAATAACGGGAAAATAGGGCAACACAGTAACACTCGGTCCTGGAGGATGCAATTCGATGTTTGCCTGGAACACGTGATGGTCGGCCGAGGAGGATACAATTCGAGGCGTGCCTGGACACGTTCAGGAAGACATTGTCAGCGTTTCTTATTCACATTCTCGATGCTAGTTCTTTGCTGTGAGTCTGGAAGCATCGGGTGCACCCCACGAGATTGATTCTTCATGGCCCCAATTCCCGAATGTTACCACTCATATCCAAATCCGCTATTGATGCAAGAATTGGAGGTTGGTTTAAGCCAACATACCTAGAATTGAACCAGATGCACCTGAAGATCTCGACACACCTGAAGAACTCGAGACATTAACAAGGTTGTATTACTAATGAACTCACAGGGCCGGACATATTTGGAACACTGAGAAATGGGTTGATCATACTTCCCCCTGCATATGACTCTGCTGAATGTAGTTCATTATGCATCGTGTTCGAGCAAATGAGAGGTAACCGCGTGGCACAGAATTGTCGGTGTGCTGAAGAATCTTGCAGGACTTGCACAGAGGATAGAGTTGGGACCTTGCTGAGTGGCAACAGTTGAAGTTACATGGGTTTAAACTGAGTTTGTTGATGATAGTGGATGAATATGTATCTCTGAATGCAGTATACCAGTCGGAAGGACTCCCTATTTTGATGATATTCTGCTGTTTTAGGATTTTGCACCAAAGATAGCGGTCAATCGGGCAATATCGTGTGCAGATCTTCTCTTTCAGCTGTCCCAGTCTGCTGAAATCACAATAAGTATGCAGTCAGTGTTAGAGAGGACGGAGAATTTGGGTTTGCCAAGTAGATATTCAACACAGAGAAGGAACAGTAAAGGTACAATGAGGACTCAGGGGTAATCTGATCGATTGCAGATATCATCGATGCTAAGATCGCTAGCGAATGGGTCATGAATAGTCAGTGACATTGAGATGTCGCACATAATATCGTGTAAATACCGCATCATTAAATCACAAACTCATTATTTGTCCCAATGCCACAATGTTGACTTAACATGAATATTGGGGTTCAGAGCAGTGCATAAGAACAATATGAATGGGTCATGAGGCTTCTCCTGACAGTGGAAAGACCAATAACAGCATGCAGTTCCGGCAAATTGAGGTGCAGCTAGCATTGAATCGGCATGCAGGATACAATCCAATGGCTGCGATTGCAGGCTCGCCTATATTGACAGTTACTTGTACTCTCAGAAACTGCCTTTTCTTATCTCGAGCTTTCATCACAATTTGTTCTTCATGCACACTTGGGATTGGATGTTGGCGGAAATCAGAGGGTGTCAGTTTAAGATTTGGCACAAACTTCAGGCGTTCAAGATACGCTGTGGGCGGCGCTTGCCGGTCACCCATTGAGTCGTTGAGCAGAGACTGCCATTCAGATTCTATCTCTTCAAGCTCTCTTGATGGAAATCGGTTCAGATAATCAATTTTCAGATACGGTTTTCTGGCGGCCCAAACATTCAAGTTAGTCACAATGTGGTTAAGTCTGCATTAGAAGCATCGTGAATTGAAGCCTATGCGAGGCAGAGTGGTATACAACTGAGCCGGAGTTGCCGGTCATCTGCAGAATCGCTGAGCAGGTACTCTCTTCTGAGGTTCACTATCTCAAGCTGCAGCTCGATTATGGAGCCCGAATGACATAAGCTATCCCAGAATGCTGGAAATGTATGGTCCGAACATACTTCTTGGTCAAAATCTAGTTGACTGTGGTTACTTATCGCCCAGGGCTGTGTATCTACCGTGAGCATGTGGTGGACACCTTCCTCCAAAGGATAGGTTGACATGGAGCATGACAGTTTTGCCATTTTAGCAGCGGCCTTCACATACCAATCAAACATAGATTCAGATCTTCAGCTGGGGCCAAGCGGGATGAGCCTCGCCTGCACCTACAAGTTTTGTGTCTCATAGATAAAACTCTGTGTGCTGGGAGCCACAGATTCAGAGCATTCAGGAAGGAAGAAAATATGCTTCGAATGGAGCAAAATGAAACATTCAAGGGCAAGGCGAAGTGGGTATACACGGTTCAGAGGCGTGCCTGGAGTGGGATTATATGTCAACCATGGGTAGCTGCTGGTCGAAATTAGCGTTTGAATACAATATTCATGCGGTGTCAAATCTGGGACCCTCAAACTCGAAAGGAGAGTGGATCTGAGGATTGCCTGAACTTCAATTCTGAGCGAGGGAATTATCGGCAGTAATCTTCAGGTAAGCCTGGACTACAAAAGCCGTGTCTTAGGATACAATACATCAACTCGATACCGCTTAGACAGTGGTTCAATCCCTGGATGATTGGACATATACTGTGCTGGATCTGTCTCAGGAGAGCGGAGATGTTGATAGCGATTCTCTTGTGCAATTGACTGTAAAGTATTCAGCATTGTTGATTCAGTGAATATCCAGAATTCTTTCGCAATTCTAGTGTCTGGTGCGCCCGAAACTGACAAGACACAAATAATTTGAATCACACTTGGAGGTTCAGGTGCACCTGAAAACTGGAATTCTGTTCGCAGATTTAGGTATCACAATTCCACATGGACAATATACAATGAAGATAATGAGTGACTGCAGCTTGGACATATTGACACAGAGGGAGATGTACAGAACCACGGAATTTGACTTAGTCGACCATTTAACCGTAACACATTCTGTTCATCACATATTGGATCATCGAAATGAGGCTATGTTACACTTTACCAGATATCTGTTTATCATTGACTTCATCTCAGATACATCACTATAATCAACGAACAAGAAATGGAATGGAGCCGCAACAATTACTCCCGGACTCCTTACGAACACCTTATTATCCATACCGTTTAACTATTTTGCATCTGTTGGCGAGATTGTGTTGGTTGAACGTTTAAAGCGGGGTACCTTGATTACACTACCCAGATAATCATTATTCATCCTCACAATCTGACAGCACAACATCTCCTTGCTCCGTAAGCTGCTTCGGATGGTCATCCAGACACTACAGAATGCGGTATATCATTGAAGTCGTGATGTTCAGTCAGCTCATCAGGCCATGCTGGACTCCCATTTGTTCCACTCCAGAGAGCTGGTGGAGATTACTCGCTCTGTTATCATAACCACTTCTTCCAGTGTTCAATAGCCAGGTGGGTAGAACTCTGTTTTGCCCCAATCGGACAACCCGTGCACATGCCTGCCGCTGCTCATTCAATACCCAGAACGTCTGAGTTATTGCCCCATGGTTTGCTGTGGTGAGATTTAGGCCTGTCCCACCGACTTTGGGTGTAGATATGAACACAGTGGGATTTGGCGAATCTTTGAATTTGAGCTGCATTTCTGTGCGCTCATCATTGCCCAGTTCTGCATACAAGTAGAAAACATCCAAATGATCTGCAAAAAACCTTGTGAGCCACCACTTCAAATGACGAACTTGGCCGGGCAGTGGACAACATAACACTGTCTTTGAGAAGGAGGTGCATGAGGCAAGGAGCTTGTATTACTTTCAGGCTCATGCATGAGCGCCTCGTTTGATGCTTCGTCTTCGTCAGGTTCCGGATACTGCACAGGCTCATCGACAAGCTGTGGCAGAAATAAGTCTCTCAGCCATCACAAAATTGGAGAATCCACCCATGTGTCCAGTGGCCAAAAATAGTACAATTATCCTGAAACATCATTGGGATCCTCAGTGTCTCCCGATACAAATGAGAAGCATGCCAGCCGCAATCTTTGTACCCTCCATGCTCCTGAAGCATCACATGAAATGTGTCTTTCCACGATGGTTTTTAGTTTAGCTTGCTCATCTTCAGTCCATTCCAGATCAACAAGGTGTGCATTCTCCTTTGGTATCCGAACAAGTGGTTAATCATTCCGCAAGTTGGATTCTGACCACCTCCTGATCGTCCAGGGCTTTGCAATTTGGATAATCCGGTGTGCCGCATCCCGTTGAGCGTCTTTGTCTTCGGTCCAGATGGCATGAATCAAACTTTTCACTGCAGAATACAGTGCCTCGGCGCGGTGCTTTTCCATCACAGTATCATCCTCTGTATCTTCAGGTGCACCTGGAAACAGCCACATCATCTGAAAGCACCAGTCATAGAGTGAATGTAATCCCGGAGTTGCAGTGACTTGAAGATTGATTCGAATTCTCGCATTCATCGCAAATCGCCAGCCTAGACAATTTTTGGTCCTGTACCGATGAGACTCATCAAAAATCCCAAAACTCCATGAACAGTGTGAGAGTTAGCCATTGCTTCATGGTTTCGCTCTCGATGTGGAGGTATCACAAGGAACGCGGTGGATATTTGATCGGTTTTCCGGCTCGTCAAGACTGGTGTTCAGATCCTCATAGGTGAGATTCGCATCTTCCGCGTGCAACAAGTTAAGGGGTTTGAAATTGGTTGCATATGTCATCTCGTCAATGACACTCTTGAACGTCTCTGCATCTCCGGGCATTGTAACCACTAGGATACATTTAAGGGCGGATATTAGCACTGCATGCCCCTGCTGTGGAGTTTTCTGGATCTCGATGAGGCAGCAGGGCACTGCATTATGTCTCCACAATGGATACCGTTCCCGTTCTTTACCGATGATCCCGGGAAAGTTGTTCTGTACCATATTCAACCTCTCTGCAAGGGTATTACCCCACACAATCGTCAGTGGTAACCCGATTACAACTCTCTCAGTCAGCAATTTGCATATCATTGCTACTGCCACTGAGGTGAAAGTCTTTCCAAGACCCATTTCATCCGCCACCAGTGCTCCTGGCATATCAGCATCCCAAACCCACCTCCTCACAATGAACCATATAGCCCAAACCTGGTGTGCGCGAAACTTCTTTATGGGCCGGCCTGGTATCGAATACTTGTAGCCTGGAACTCAGTCATCTGTTAATTGGTGAATCGGATGGGCATTCAGCAGCCTGACCACCTCTCCAAGACACTCGTGGTCAAATTTGTTGTTGATTGTGTTGACAACTGTGCTCAATTCGGGACTGTTATTATATGGATCGAGGACCTCCTCGCCATCCACGTGCTCCTGAACCTCGCCTGCACCTTGGTCGGTCATCTTTTTGTGCTCAATGATCTCTTTCAGTTGCTCCAAGGTAAGTTGGGCTGACGGGCTCATACTCAGGCACTCCTGAAATCGGTCACAATGTTAAGTATCTCACAGACCAGCATTTGAACCAACCAAGTATGTGGAATATAATCAATTCTATTCACTCAATTAGAACTTACATTAATACTATTATCAATCTCTTTTCCACCTGCCAACTCATCCACCACTCTTTCATTTTCATCAGATCCCTCCAAAGTCTAAGTATAGTGATTAGCAGTGGGGCATAACTGACTTTAATACGGCTGGCAGGGATTACCTTGGCCGGTCTAATTATGTGCTCTGCAATATCCATTCCTGTAGCTGCCTTCATTTCTACCAAAAATAGTTTCAAACTGTGTCCCAGTTTCAACTTGAAGGCATTCGAAAGGGAACAGTTGTATCAAATCTGACTTTATAGACGGCCATTCATCATTTGCCTGTGTGCATAACATCCCATATACTCTTCGTCCAATTCTTCCTGTGTCAAGTTGCAATTGGATATCACATTCAGACAATATGGTTCTTTCGGGCTACAATTTTGTTCGATGAAATCAATCAACTCCTCCCAGTGCATCACATTTGTGTATGAAGCTTGGAGTTGGTAGCTGGATGTCTGGTCATTGTTGCCATTCAGCACTCGATGAATCACAACCATGAAAGTTGTATTTGGCAACTCAGGGAGGTTACCTGTCAGTTTGTTGCCTGCGCGCTCTGCCACATCCGTCGCCGTTCGCTTGTTGCCTCACCTTCCCTTATTCCTCGCCTTCCGAACCTCGCTTGCACATTTCTTCAAAAACATCTCAACCCACTGTCGCTGAAACCATTCGGCATTATCAACATTGTTCAAAGGCAGCCAGGGCTTGAAAGTCTCCAAAAAATCAACAATCGCCGTCTCCCCATGCAGGGGTCCCTCTCGACGCTGTGTCAGACTGTTCTTTCCCAGGATAATGGACCCATGCTTCTTCTCGAGACACCCAGCCACCCATACTTTCTTCCACTTGTTGAATGTAGTAAAGTTGGGCTACCCCATCCTTGTGGCAAATTGCTTCAAGGAGAATTGCGTTGTCTGCAAGCTGATTGGGGCTTTGCCTTCGGCACCGTCAAAGCCTGACCAATCGTCGCTCTCATATTCTGCATCATATTCTTCATAGGAAAAATCTGGCAATGGGGGCAAATCAGCAACCTTTGCAACATCTGTCCTGCGCGGGTCCGCAGCCGACTGAAATCGTTTCGTTGGGAGCCTAATGGGTGGTCTCCCAGGTATGCCGGGAATTTGTCCTGGTGCATTTCAAGCGGAAGATGTCGGCCAAATGACTGGATTGCTTCGAGGCGGTTCTGGAGGCAATCATTGTGTGCCTGGAGATGACAGCGCCAGTCCTGTGAACTGCTGAGGGGGGAACGTTTGAGGTCCACCATATCCTCCTTGGAGGAAATCATATGCTTACCATGATGGCCCACAACTCGGATATCCTTGGGTTGCACTAGAGCTTGGTTGTGAGCTTGGTGTCATGTTGAATGGGGCCTGGTGGTAGAACTGGGGAGCGTTTGGAAATGGTGGCTGCGAAGGCAGGTAGCTATACCCGGGTGGTGGTGGTGGATGAAAGTGATTCGTGGGTTGCCCGAATTGAGTGTCTTTGCTCAATTTAATTCCAGCATTATCATCTGATGCTCGCACATTGTCATCTGGGCGTTGTTGTGAGCCAAACAGCCCACCTGTTGGAGCCTTATTCGTTGGCTTCGGCGGATATCCGTTCATAGACATCGTATGTGATCCCAAGAAGGTAGTGATCAAATTATCGATTCAATTTGTGTTTTCGAATAAAGCGGAGTATAGTTGAGAATGTTGAAGGTAGCAGTGACGTTCAGCGGAATGAAGGCCTCATATATCCAGCTTATTAGTCACGAACTGTGTCGTTTCACTGCTCCTTTGATCCCATGAAACCCGACTGAGAAAAACATATCATAATCACACACATCCCGCCTGTCTTCGTCATATGCTCGAATTCCTATACTAGGATCTTGGATAGAAGCTCATCTTTGTTCAGTTCATGACTGTAAAGGTCATAGAAGGGATACGACATGATATATCCAGGAACCCAACAAGAACTATATCTGGTTGGAAGGTGAGCACGACTAGGCAGTTTACACACAAGATGGGAGTTTATGACCTGCACTTCATTCAATATGCAGCCTTGTTAGTCGAGCAGCAACGTTGATTGCTGCGATTTGAGCTCTTTCTGGAAACCTCGTTGTCTCCTCAGGATCAACCCACTGGTCAAGGATTGTTACTGAAGAAACATCCTACCAGCCTATCTGTTCTCGATGATCATTGAGCAGGCATTTAGCCAGCTAGGAGACATACCTATTCATTGTATTAAGCAGATGTTATCCGCCGCTTGAGGCTGGAGCGTTAGATCTAATCTGCACCATGCCGCTATGACATAGTATACAATAAGGCCGATGGTGGTAGCACCTCATGTACAGTATTTAACGTTGATCGCAGTGATGACAAAAGAAGCTTTCTGTTCTAATGATGTTCAGTAGACAATGTGCGGCATTTTTGTGCAGGATTTGATAGATATTATCCTAGTTTGTAAAGAAAACTGATCGTAAGGAGACTTTGTTTTACCCCTCCTCTACATCTGGTGGGGTGTGATGCGGCTTTGAAAGTGATACACTAACCTGAGTTAGAGTTAGCTCACTTTCAAACAATTATCCTTGAGGCTCAAATCCAGCAACACACCATACCCCCTAAAGCATCATGGAGATTAGTCAGAACTCTGAGCATTTCTCAAATACAGCCAACACTCACCGGAAACATGTTAAATACTTTATCTTCAAAAACAAATGATTGCATGAAAAGTGACTGGAAGCTCACTATCAACAACATCACCCAATATCGATGAATGGAGGGCTATTACCCTATGGGATTGTACAGCCTGCTGGCTTCTCTCACGCTGAGCCTTCGTGGTTTAACTACAGTAGGTGCACCTGAATGGCCATCGACAAGCTGTCAATTAAGGATCTACTTATAGACAATGTACCGGGTGCACCACCACCACCTGACGATACTCCCAACGAATAACCTACAGACCCTCAGCAGCCTGATCTCACCTGTACCCCTGATCTGACACAGACAAAGGCTCATAGGCAGGTAGTTGGAGTGGGAAATGCAGGGGGGAAAGCGTATGGCAAAGCAACTGGATTGTACAACAAGCATCGAAAGTACTCAGAACAATGGAATCCATGGCATCCAATTCGGACCGCACACGACTTTCAGCAGGCTCAATTGTTTAGCCAGCAAATGAAAACATGGACAGATCACCATCCCAGGCGTGGACTGGACAACTCCAAAATGGAATCCTTCGAATCAGCAGATGCCATGTGAAAGCTTCTCTCTACACTCGATTTCAGGATTTGCCATGATACTTGGATTTCAGATGACTCTCATATCTTCGGAACATTATACTACAGGGATATTTTCGCATGTATCCAGTTCCTCCTACCACATCTTCCTCTTCAGACACACCTTGATGTCGAACCAGTGCGCCTTGCTGACTCTGTGGGCCGTCGTATCTACAGCGAGACAAACACAGGTGATTGATGGTGGGATACACCAGATCAACTTCCTGCCGGAGCGACAATTGTGCTATTCATTTCTGCCTCCGACAAGACTCACTTGGCCAATCTCCCGGGCGATCAGCATGCCTGGCTGCTGTATCTCACAATTGGTAACATTTGAAAAGATATCTGCCAGACACCTACAAACTGTGCCTGGATCCTCGTTGGCCTGATCCGATGTCAACCGAAAGGTGCCAGAAACATTGACCAATCATGGTATTCCGCGGTTGGAACCATGCTGTCACAACTTAGGCATCTTGACATCGCTGGCCCTGGCTTGAAATGGGATTGTGCAGATAGATTGAAGAGACAATGTTAACCTGTCTTGGCAACCTGGGTCAGGGATTTCCGGAACAACACATCGTTGTTCATGCCTCGCATGGCTCCACCCCGTTGTGCGCAATTCCTCAAGGTACGCCCATGGCGCATTCCACTTTACGACGACTTGATAACTCAAGAGACCAGCATATGTACTCTGAGCTGCTGCAGGATAACAATATTGATGCTCTGCACACTCTAGGTGTCCACCCAATCCGCAACCAGTTCTGATGATACCCTCTCTGCAATGTCTATCGGCTTTGGCAGCCCAATGAATTGCATCAGCTGTTCCTGGGTTTAGTTAAAGGCTTATTGCACTGGGTGCCCAAATATCTGAAAGCGAGGCAGGTCAAAAATCAATTTGACAATCGATTCACATCGGTGCAACCATCTCCCATCCTCCAGCACTTCTCTATACCATTCTTTTCGTTGAAAAGCTGCACCTAGTGAGGAAACGAGATCCATGGAATAATCAGAACACTGTCAGTGAATTGTGCTCACATTACTGTCTGCTCCAAGGATGACTGGAAAACTGCGGTGTAAGCAGCCTCTGATGAAATGGTGCTGGGAGCAGTGCGGGCATTATGTGAACTCTCTCTACTTGTTAACCAACAAAATCACTGGGATCTATCCCTCAAAGCACTAGGCAATGCACACAAGCAATGTCACCAGAAGAAAGGTATTTTTTGAGAACATCAAATGTCGAAGTCTCTGAAGGCCAAATTAGATAACCTGTGGGCAATGGAATCCCTTTCAGGTACACGAACAAATGATTCATAAGATTCGTGCTGCAATGGCGGTCCTTGTGAATGGGGCTGAAAAGGATTCCACAACAAATCGTTGCCAATTTCAGGTGCGCCTGAATAGAGCCCGACAAGGAGCAACCACTTGCTCAGATGCTGATCGTCAGATGGGAATAGAGCGTGTGGAGTGCGAAATCTCTCAAGTGACGCCAGTGAAATGCAAGCTTGTAGATAAATTATTCCAACATCATGAGCGACAGCTGTTTCAGGAAGTTGGAACCAAGGCAACCAGTCCCATAAGTAAATTTGCCAAACAACTTGCACTGATGAAAACTGCAGCCGGATACAAGGCTTACGTTGCGGTGAAGATGACCACCAACAACCGAGTGTAAGTCCAGAACTGCCTATCCGATGCTGAGACCGAAGTCATGACCTGGAGCTTGGCTCATACAGAGGGTGTCACAAAGCTGCTGGAGAGAGTGATTCATGGCAATACCTCGAATGAACAGAAGCAGTTCAAGATAGAATCCTCCATCCGCTTGATCGTCTTTGAAGCTTGGTGGGAGTCAATTGGCATTCAGGCACTCCGGAAAACCTTTCAACAGCGCGTAATACATTCCGGATAGTCCAAGATACATCTTGTGTGCCATAGATCAGAGTGAATTCACAGAATGTGTTCCGGTGACAATTTCACAACGGATATTTCTGAACGGTTACAGATTGCCAATGTCAAAGAGGCATATCCATCTAGCAAGAAACTCAATTACATTCAATAGATGCTTAAGCATACTGACCAGTGTACCAGTCTTGAGTATATGGAGGAGTCATTGTCATATCTTGCACTCCAAGGCTGGTACGATGTTGACTCTGCAAAAGTTTGCAACCTACTTTCTACTTCCGATTAACGGTGAAGCACATACAGCGCCCATCTGCTACGTGTCCAAACAATTCAGCACGAGCCCATTATCCGCCCAGTATCACGGCAGGTATGTCATTTAAGAGAAAAGCATGTCCGCTGAGTGTGCAGAAGTACCAAATTAACCTCACTGAGAGATGCATCAGCAGATTTCAGAATTCCCAACTTTGGACAGCTATTCCGCGCTGAAATTGAAGAGGACTGGGGACACGAAGTTCATGGACTCGTGCTCAGATATGATCAGAATGTACTCATTGACAGTATATTTAATAAACTCCAGAATGGGCTGTTGTACTACTGTCAACCATTTCACAACCCTACTTCTTTTGAGCATCTGGGACTTGAATGCAAGGTAGAATATACCAATGCCAACCAAGGGATCATGCCTGAAGATCATAACATCTGGGTCCAGTATACGCAAAGTGAAGAGAATGACCTCAATTACACCTTCGAAGGATGAATTCGATCCTTTTCTGTATTATGCTTCAGCCGAACTCCACCGAACAATATCTTCCAATTTCAGGATCACCTGCCAGCCGGGAAACCAATATCAACCTTTTCTAAGAGGTGCAAAAAGACTCAACAATGGGTAGTATGTCCTCAAGCTCAAGAATACGCGGTGGTGATTCCAACGAAGTTTAAAGATCTTCATGGTTGGGCTGATTGTGTTGACGGGTTGATCCTAGCTGTCAAACAGATGAATAAGATGCACATTGTACCCGTTTGAGCAATAGTCGGACAGGCACAGTTGGTGCTTAAGAATGCTGCATCGGGCAGCATCCATAATATATGGCTTGTAAATAATGATGTCGATTTAGATACCTACTGGACTGTATATTACTTAGAATAGAATGCCTCATTCAGGTGTGTAGCTGTGAGATAGTTTATCAAATTTTACTATTCGATATAGACATTATCTATTATCACTCCCTGAGTGTCTGGCTACAGGTGCTCTGGAATCGTCCTGGAGACTAGTGTCGTAGTCCCAGCAGCTCCGAAATTTTACCAACTTAAAGGCATGATTTTATAGCATTCTGAAGATGACTTCATACTCTGTAGTATATTCTTCTATTCTGTTCCGCTACTTCAGAAGTGGTGAGGACCACCTGAATGTGGTTCTCAGAGCACCTGAAAAGCTCATCGTGTTGCAATCAGCCTGTTTGGGAGCTTCTGAGAGCTTCTGGAAGGATCGGTGTGGTTGTTCAGAATAGCTGAGACGTTGAGTTATGACATCCGAACCATTTTTCATTTTGCTGACGCCGGCTGAGGAGTGCGGAAATGGGGGTATAGAGTGTGGAATGAAATAGAGGAGCACTAATCAAGACAGAGGGGATCAAGGAGTGCCTATCCCAGCGGAGGAGCACTGAAAGAGGAGGAATTGCCCGCAGAAGGATATAGAAGACAGTGAATCCAGGCTAAGGAGCACCGACCGGGATTGAGGAGCATTCATCCTAGCAGAGTTGCACCACGTAGTGGGTGGAGGGGGGGCGGGTGGGTTAGATGCAGCCCGCTAACGAGTGATTGATGAGTTCAGTGGCTTCTGGAGTAAAATTTGTCATATGCGATGGACAATATGTACCTCAATATTCATCTTGAGAAATCATACCTGTGGCTGTCATTCCACTGGCATATTCAGACAGCTCACGATGAATAGCTGTGGCTACCAACTCTAAAGTCTGTGGAGCGAGAGGTTGGACATACTGGGATGTAGTTGGCAGGGGCACCATGCTATTGGCGGTGAAGGAAAATTGATGGCAAATGGGATCAAGCACTTCCATTCACGTGAACCATGAATTCTTATCATAAACGACCTTGGAGAGATATGCGCCGTCAAACAGGAGCTCCCTAACCTGAATCCGAAGCTCAGTGTCAGAGGGCAAATCTAACTGGCAACTACGGACAACGGTTCCACATGCCCCATCTGCCAACTGTCCTTGAATGGGAAATATCTTCAGTTTCAAGTATGAATATTTTGGCGTGGAGTCAATATCGTAAATCTGACTGAAGAGCATTGCACAGAATTCAAGACCAACAGCTTCTCGTGTTTGCAGATAGATTTCATAAGATGGACTGCTGCACAATTGACACCCCGATGGTGTACCTACAGGAGCACCTGCTAATTCCCGCTGACGATCCTCAGCTTCGACGGCAATTTTCCATGCTTCCTCATCCATCGAGTACTTCTCACCGGATAATATAGGCCAAGCAGTCTTTGTGAAGACAATTGCTTCCATGAACCATGTTACTACCTCAAAAGTAGCCTTTCGGTGTAGGGGAAAGTTCTAATGTGCACTGGCCTTGTGTTGTGGAACATTCTGGTCTCCACTAGACTTGGGTTGTGGCACCGCCTGGGCGGATGGTGCATGGTCAGACTCGGAAGATTTGTTGAGGAGGGCTGACTTTAGACATTTGAGTAGTGATGGTGCCATTGACCCAGGTGGTTTTCGGGAATTTGGAAGCAGAGGGCGTTCAATAAGAGTATCGACAGGGCTACAGGTCTTGAGCAACGGAACCCTTGTAGTTTGTCATGACTTGTCTCGGTGCGCCTGGCCTTGAAGTAGGACCAGCTGCTGGTAATCCGAATCATCATCTTCCATGGCAGATGATACGGTGGACTCTCTGGTGTCCTCACTTCGGCCCGCACTTTTGTCATCACCGATCTCCTGATTGGTATCATTATCTAGCTTCATCAGTGAAGTCAGGGATGTTCCTCATCTGCAATGTGATATGTGAAGAAAGGCAATTGGAAGGCAAACATCTGACGGGAAATGCAGATTGGCTGCTTTCTTGAATGCGAGTGCTCTCTCAATGTGTTCTTCTTGATTGTTCTGTGAATAGTGATTCCTCACCTGGCTGGGCGTAGGTTCAATCTGCTGTAATGAAGATAGACAGTTGGGGAATGTAGGAGAGAGTATATAAGCAGTAAATATAAGATTAAGTGCAATAGAATAACGGGAAAAATGGAGCAAGAAGTGGCACATAGTCGAGAAGAATGCAATTCGAGGCGCGCCTTGAACGTTTCAGCAGTGATGACTTCAATGGTTCATATATATATTGAGGATGGCAGTGCAGTGTTGCAATTTGGGGTGTTGTCAGGTGCACCGGAATGGATGGATTCCTTGTCAGGTTCACTGGAATGGATGGATTCATAATGCTGAATGTTAGCAACTCCTATCAACAACACTCTGTATGGATTCAAGAATTGGAGGTTAGTTACAGCCAACGCACATAGAATACAACCAGACGCACCTGAACGAGACGCACCGGAAGATAACTCCTGACATTAACTCCCCCTTGGTGCTGGCCAAATGGAGCACTGAGAACCTAAATGCACAGGTGTGCCCCTGCATTTGACTCCTCTATACAAAGTAATTCTGCATGAATGCTCCAGCATTTGAGGTGACCGCATGGCATAGAATTAGTGCAGCATTGAGAATCTGCTGATCTCGATGAGTGATGGCTGAATTGCAAGGATGCATACTGAGTTTTCAATCGGTCGAGGAAAAATATGAATCTCCATATGTGGTATGTCCGCCAGGATGACTGACCTATATTCACGATAGTCTACTGTATCAGGATGCTGCAGCTAAGTTCACGGTTGATAAGGCAATATCATAAGCAAAACCTCCCTTTCATGTGTTCATCCGGGCCTGGTCTGTAGAATATCCTATAGAACAATGTTGTAGTAAACGCAGGAGGGAGAAAATTTTGTATCTGAAGGAGAGATACACGTGTAGAGATTCAGGTGTAGAGAAGATCTGGTAACGCACGATGGAAGATTCAGGGGTAATCTTATGGATTCAATCGCTCGTGGATGCCAAGATTGCGAATGAATGAGTCATCAATACTCACTCACATTCCGATTTTGCACCTAATATCTGGTAAGTTGCACACCGTTAATTCACATATTCATTATGAGTCTCACTACTATGTTAGAGACGTGAATACATGTTGAGGTTGAAAGCTATATGCGACGATGGTATAAATGCATAGTGAGATGTCAACTGACCGCGGGCAGAGGAATGATGATTGCATGCACGCAGTTCCGGGGAATTGAGGTGCACCAAAGATTAAATGGTTATGATAAGATTCATTCACTGGGGATTGCAGTCTCACCTTACTCTGACAGTTAATTGCAATCTTTGAAGTTGTCTGTTCTTCACGCGAGCTTTCAAAAGTCTCTCTCTTCAAACTTCTCTTATGATGGAAATCGGTTCACATAACCTATTTTCAGATCCAAGGTTTGGCTGCCCAAACATACATTTAGTCAGAATGAAGTCAAGTCTGCATTCAAAGCATTGAGAACCTAGGCAACTTTGAGTAAGTGTGGTACATGGGTGCATGGGAGTTGCCGGCCATCATGTAGAGTGGCTGAGCGGAATCTGTCTTTTGAGATTTTCGCTCTCAAATTGCAGCTCTTTTGACAGAGCTCGATGTTGCAGAAGCTATTTTAGGATTCAGAAGCAGAGGTCCAAACATACTACTTAGGCAATATCGAGTTAAGTGAGGTTGATAATTGGCCAGGTCATTGAATGTATGGTTTAGTTGTGCAGGGCTACCTTCTTCCGATGGACAGTTGACATGGAGCTAACAGTATAAGGCATTTCAGCGGCAGCCATCACATAATGATTGAGTATAGATTGATATATGAGCTGTGGCCAAGCGGGATGAGCCACCTGTACCTCAATATGCAGTGTCTTGATAGATGACAATCTGTGAGCACAGTGTCCACTGATTCAAAGCCAAAGAAAACATGATGAGAATGAAGCAAACTAATATAAAACGTACAGTATGAAGTGACGTACATGTGCTTCGGAGGCTTATTGTTGCTGTTGAGGCGTGCCCAAGCTGGAATGAGAAATTCATATTGAGTCACAGCCTGCCAATGTTTAATCATAGGCCTGGACATACCCAGCGGCAAAAGGTGCAGTCTCGCCATGAATACCCGAGCCGCATTTCAGTCTCTGATGCTCTGGGATGCCGATATGAGATGTGCCTGAATGACAATGATATTCCAGCACAAGCTGTGGCTCTGCCACGAACAAGTGAGCGCATGTCTCATATTCTAACACTGGAACTCAATAGTTGTATAGACTCCTGTGTCGATTCCGGAATGGAATTGGCAATTCAGCAGTGATACTCATGATGATATGCGCCCAGGAATCTCTGGTGCACCTGAACTTTGATCATATGCCAGCTATAGCTGCGGGATTACCACGAATAAGTGAGCCGTGTCTCAAATTCTGACACACGTGCACGATATCACATGGACAGTCTCCTTTCCAAATTGGATTGGCAAATCATGGTTGCTGGATCTGTCCTAAGGTGACTCAAAACATATGCCGATAATGCTCCTGTGCACCTGAGGTTCAATTATATGGTAGCAAAGGCTGCTTCTTTGCCCGGAATCAGCGAGCCGGTGTCTCATATTCTGACACAGCTAATCAATATGGCCATAACATACTTTATTGCCAAATTGGATGGCCCAAGCTGCAGTGGGCAATCTATCTAAACGAGACTCATGACATATGGCCAGGATTCTCCAGTGCGCCTGAAAGTGGTTGACTTGTGCCTTGTTAACTCTTTTAACTTTGAAATGTGTACATGGCCACAGGTTCCTGGTGCACCTTGAAATTACTACTGACAAATGATTCGAAGCCCGTTGCTTCATCATTCTTAAAATGTAACTCAGTCCATTCATCCTGTGATAGGCCAGCCTGGAAAGTTGTAATTTAGCATATCAATTGACTTCATCTCTTATTAGTCAATAAAAATGATAATCAAGAACGCCAACGAAATCTCATTGTCATTATCAATAACGCCACTGAAATCCCACTCGAGCTATTTCTGATGAATGACACCACAACTTCAACATCAGAACTTTGATTTGCTTTAAAATAACACAGAGACAGGATTCATTTATGCAGTAGAGTGTGCCTTAACAATGACCTTGTTGACTATTTGTATCTGTTAAGAAGAATACGTTGGTTGAATGTCTAAAGAGGCATACCTTGATGAAGAGTTCATATCAATCTAAAATGATAGCTCATCCGACTGAAAAGTGTCACCATTCTCTGTCCGTCGCTTCGGATGGTCCTCACGAGACTCCAGAATACGTCATTTCATCAACATCCTGATGTTCAGTAGACTCATCAAGCTGTGCAGGACGTTCATTTGGGCCTGTCCAGAGTGTTGATGGAGATCAGTTACGCGGTTATCGTAGCCACCAGGACCCGTATTAAGTAACCATATTTGTGGTACTCTGTTTTGACCTAACTGGACAACTTGTGCACATGCCTGCCACTGCTCCTTCAATGCCCAGAACTTCTGAGTTAATACTGCATGGTTTCTTGCAGTAAAATTCAGGCCGGTCCCGCCCATTTTGGGTGTCGTTACGAATACAGAGGGATTGAGTAAATCCTGGCATTTGAGCTGCATTTCTGTCCGTTCATCATTGCCCAATTCTTCATACAGGGGGAATATATCCACATCATCCGCGAAATACTCTGTTCACTACCACTTCAAATGACGAACTTAGCCAGGAAGAGGACATAATAGCACCGCTTCTTGTGGAGGAGGTGCACTGGGGAGAGCATTTTCCTGTATCTCTTGTTCCGGAAAGAGTGCGTCTCTTAATGAGTCATCCTTGTCAGCTTTGTGATACTCCACAGGTTCGTTGACAAGGATTGGCAGAAATGTCTCTCTCGGCCAGCAGACAATAGGCGATTATACCAAAGTATCGACTGGCCATTTATTGTACCGTTGTCCAGAAATGTCGTTGTGATCCTTCGTGTCTCCCAACACCAACGAAACACATGCAAGCCGCCATCGATGAGCCCTGCATTATCCCAAAGCACCCCATGAATTGTATCTCTCCACCAGGGCCTTCAGTTTGGCTTGCTCATCCTCAGTCAACTCAAGATCGATTAGGTGTGCATTCTTCTTCTGTATCCACACTCATGGTGTTCTGTTGGCAAGTTTTGATTCCGACCACCTCCTTACTGTCCAAGGCTTTGCAATCTGTATCATCCAGTTCACTGCATGCTGTTGAACTTCTTCGTGTTCAGTCAAGATTGCATGCATCATACTCTTCACTGCGGAATACAATGCATTAGCACCATGCTTTTCCATCACAATATCATCCTCTGGATTGTCAGACACACCTGAAAACAGCCACATCATCTGATAACACCAGTCATAGAGGGAATGGAATCCCGGTGTAGCTGTGACTTCAAGTTTGAATCCAATTTTTGCATTCATCGCAATTTGCCAGCTGACACTGTTTTCAGTCTTGTACTGATGGGACTCATCAAAAATCCCAAAACTCCATGCACAGTAGGAGAGTTGGCCATTGCTTGATGGTTTCGCACTGGATGTTAAGGTATCATACGACACAAGATGGATATTCCAACAGTTTTCCGGCTTGTCAATACTGTTGTCCAGATCCTCGTGGGTGAGATTTGCATTTTCGGCATGCAACAAGTTAACCAGGTTGAAATCGGGTCCATGTGTCATCTCATCGATGACCGGCATCAACGTCGCTGCCACTCCGGGCATTGTAACCACCAGGATCAGTTCAACGGCTGACACAAGTGCTGGATGCCCGTGAGATGGTGATGTTTGGATCTCCAACACGTCGCAGGGCACACAATTCAATCTCTGGAGTGGATACGACTGCTGTTCTTCACCAACATTGCCGGGACAGTCATTGCATGCCAAAATCAGCCACTCTTCAAGGGTATTCCCCCATATGATAGACAGTGGGAACCCCATTACAACATTCTCAGTCACCAATTTGCAACTCATTGCAGCTGCAACCGAGGTGAAAGTCTTTCCAAGACCCATTTCATCCGCCACCAGTGCTCCTGGCATATCAGCATCCCAAACCCACTGCCTCACGATGAACCATATGGCCCAAACATTGTGCGCCAGAAACTTAGTCTGCAGGCTGACTGCCTCATCAAGACGCTCGTGTTCAAATTCGTTGTTGATTGTACTGAGAACCATAATCAATAGTGAGCTGTTATTTGCTGGATTGAAGACCTCCTCACCATCCTCCACTTGCTCCTGAACATCCCTTGCACCTATCTCTGTGTACTTTTCATCCTCAATGATCTCTTTCAGTTGCTCTGATGTACGCTGGGCAGATGGGCTCATATTGCGGCTCTCCTGAAACTCATCACAATGGTAGGTAATTCACAGACAAGCAACCATTGAAACGAATATATATGGATGCAGTACAATCATTTCTGTTGTTTCAATCAGAACTTACGTTAATTCAAGTAGTGTTAGCAACGGTTTGAACCCGCGAGAAGGGTTCCGGGTTAGGGTTGGAACCAGAACCGAACCGTTGCAACGGTTTTACCACATGAAAACCCTCGACCGTTACATTTGGGCCAGGTTCCACCTCAAAACCTGGCCATTGCAAGCCCAGGTTTTTCGCTCCAATTAAGTATTTGAGTTCTGATCGTATCATGACATGATCAATATGTTGATTGTACAGTTTTAGGCGCTGCTTAACCTCCCGCTTACAGATATGCGATACGACCAATATTCGCTGGGTTGCTATCGAAAACCCGCGAATTTCGCTTGATATTGGCCCTGATTCCACACCCACTCAACGAAAATCAGTCAGATCGTAAAAGCTGAAAGCGGGAAGTGAACGAGCGCCTGAAGTTGCACAATCTACGTATTGATCCTGTCACGATACGATCAGAACTCAAATACTTAATTGGAGCTAAGGCTGCAGGAACCGGAATGTTGGAACCACGGTCCGGTTCCAACGCAGCCAAATACCCACGGTTCTATGTCCAGTCTGGGTAACAACCCGCCAAGACATGAGTGGTTCGGGTTTTTGGCTGGGTTTGGAACCGAACCGAACCGAACTGCTGGTCAAAACCCTGACCGCTGGCGGGTTACCCGGACCCGTTGCTAACACTAAATACAAGTATCATTCTCTTGCCCACCTTCCTCCGCTCCATCCTCTCTTCCACCACGCTCTTCAGAACCTTCCAAAGTCTACGTATAATGATTGGCAGTTGTGCACATCCAGCCCTAACATGGCTAGCGGGGATTACCTTTGCAGGTCCAATTACATGCTCGACAATCTCCTTCCCTGTAGCTCACTTGATTCCGACCAAAAATACTATTGGATTGTGTCCAAGTTTCAATATGAAAGCATTTGAAAGACAACAGTTGTATGAACTCTGGCCATATATGGGGTCCATTATCATTTGCCTGTTTGTATATATTCCCATGTACTCTTCGTCCAATTCGTCCTGCTCCATGGTGCACTTGAACATTAATGTTAGAATGTATGGCTCTTTTGGGCCTCTGGTTTTAATGATGAAATCAATCAGGTTCTCCCAGTGCCTCACATCGGTATACGAGGCTGGGAGGTGGTTTGGAGATTGAATGATATCGCTGCCATTCGACACCCCATGAATCACAACCATGAACATTGTATTTGGCAACTGTGGGAGGATGTTTCAACCCTCTTTGCCTGCGTGCTCTCCCAAATCCGTCGTCAGTTGCGTGTTCAGTGGCGTTCCCTATTTCCTTGCCTCCTGAATGTTGCTTACACATTGCTTCGAAACATCTCCACCCACTGCCGACGAATCCATTCGGCATTATTGAGACTATCCAACTGCAGCCAGCTCTCAAATGTTCCCAAAACATCGGCAACCAGGGAATCTCAGTGCAGGGGTCCATCTCTAAGCGGTCTCAAATGGTTCTGCCGCCGGATAATGGACCGACGCTTTTTCTTGAGAAACACAGCCACCCATACTGTTATGCACTTGTTGAACACACGATCGTTGGCCTGCCCCGTGCATTTGGCAAACTGCTTCAAGGAGAACTCGGTTTTCATCAGGCTGACTGTGTGTTTACCCTCTGCACCGCCCAAGTTCAACGAATCATCGCTCTCATCATCTGCATCACAATTGTCGTAGGCAATGTCCGGCAATGAGGGCAAGTCCAAAATCCTTGCAACCTCTGTTGACTGCAGTTGTGCAGGCGGCAGGAATCGTTTCGTTGGTAGGCTAATGGGAATACTCTCAGGTGAGCCGGAAGGAGGTCCAGGTGGAGGATTAGAGCTGGAGGATGATGGCCGATTGACTGGAGTGTTTCCCGGCGGTCCTGGGGGCACTCTCGGTGCACCTGGAGATGATGGCCCTTCTCCCGGGAACTGCTGCTGGCGAAACATTTGAGACTCGCCATAACCACCTTGGTGGAGGTCATATCCTTCCCACTGTGCCCCATATTGAGGAAATCGTTGGCTTACGCTGGTGGTTGGTTGCAAACCGTTGTGTGTCATGTTGGATTGAGAATGTTGATAAAACTGCGGAGCTCCTGGAAATGACTTCTGTGAAGGAGAGTAACAATACCCACGCGGCGGATGATATTGAATGGCATGTTTCCCAGATTAACTATCTTTACCAGTGGCAGTTCGTGAACCATGATCCGCGGATCCTGAATCGTCGTCATGGTGCTGTTGCGATCAAAATAGGACACCTGGTGGAGCCAGTTTCGCTGTCTTCAGTGGGGATCTCTTCGTCGCCTTGATCTGTGAACAAAGACAGTGGTAAACAACTATCGATGCACGATGTCATGTAGAGTACATCGGAGCAAGGTTCAGGATGTTGCAGGTACCAGTTACCTTCGGTGAAATGAAAGGCATCTTATGTCCCATTCTGTTGTCACGAAATGTGGTGTTTCACTACACCTTTGACCCATGAATCCAACCCGGGCTTGAGAAAAAGAAACCTTAATACCACACATCCCGCCTTTCTTTGTTATATGCTCGAATTCATGTACTAGGATATCGGATAGATGCTCACCTTCAAACACTTCCCTGACTTTAAAGGTCAAGGAAGGCATATGATATGATATCTCCAGAACCCTACAAGAATATATCCAGTATGAAGGTTAGTACGACTAGGGATATTACACAAAAGTTGTGTGTGTACCACCTTGCAACCTCACTAAATAGAAGGCCTGTGAGTCAAGCAGCAACGGTTATGGTTCCGATTGAGCTCCTTGTCTAAACATATTGTTCTCCTCAGGATCCACTCTCCGGTCAAGGATCATTACAGAAGCAACCATCCTACCAGCCAATCAGTTCTTGATGATCATTGCACTGGCATACAACTAGCTTGGAAATACACCAATTCATTGTATAAAGACGATCGACCTTCATTGTCAGCTGCTCAGAGGCTCGAGCAAAGGTATAACTCACAATGCCGCAAAGACGTAGTATAAGGCCCATGGTGGTGAATGCAGTAATGAATGAAGAAACCTTCTCTTCTCTGCTAACGATGTTCAGCAGAGGATATGCACCATTAGTGTGTGGGATATGATAGATATATCCTGGTTTATGAAGATAACTAATCGTAAGGTGATTGGATTGTACCCCTCCCCCCCATTTAGCGGGGTGCGATGCGGCTGTGAATGTCATACTCTAACCCAATCTCCCTGAGGCTCTAAATTACCTGCTGAAGCTTCCGCAAGATGCATCCGAATATGTGTTCACTTACCATTTCTCGAATATGGTCAACGCTCGCTGGACACATCGTAAGAGCATTATCCGCCAACAGAAGTTATTCGACGAGAACCGACTTGCGGCTCACAATCAACAATGCCACCAAATATCAATCAATGAAGGGCTATTACCTGAGTGGATTATACGACCTGCAGGATGGGATCGACCCGAGCCATCATGGCTCAACTTCAGTCGGTGCACCTGAATGGCCATCGATGAGGTAGTCAACTAATTATCTACGCATAGACAATGTAGCTGCTGCACCACCACTGGAAGATACTCCCGACAAAGAAACCATTGAACCCCAGAAGCCTGATCTGAGATGTACCCATGATTCAACAGAGACGAGGGCTCATAGGCGGGTAGTTGGAGTGGAAAATGCAGGGGGGAAAGCATATGGCAAAGCAACTGGATTGTATAATAAGCATCGCAAGTACTCAGAACAATGGAATCCATGCCATCCATTTCAGTCAGCACACGACTTTCAACAGCCTCAATCATTTACACAGCAAATGAAAATGTAGATCGATCAGCATCTGAGGCATGGACTGGACAACTTCAAAGTCAAATCATTTCAATGTGCAGATGCTCTGCGAAAGCTCCTCTCTGAAAACGATTTCAGGCAAGACAGCGATAGTTGGATTGAAGTTCATTTACCTATCTTTGGAACATTATATTACAGGGATGATTTCAAATGTATTCAGTTCGTTTTGGCACATCTCGCATATCAGGTGCACCTTGATTTTGAACCGGTGCACCTCGCAGATATGGAAAGTCTCGGAATATTCAGCGAGATGAACACAGGTGACTGGTGGTGAGATATGCAAGATCAGCTTCCTGCCAGAGGAACAATTGTGCCAGTCATTTGTGCATCCGACAAGACTCAGTGGACAATTTTTCCAGGTGATCAGCATGCCAGGCTGCTGAATCTCACAATTGGTAATATTCAAAAAGATATCCGCGATACACCTAAACCACACGCCTGCATGCTGGTTGGGCTATTTCCGAGTCCCCCGAAAAGTGCCAAAGAAACAGACTTGGCATGGCATTCTGCAGTTGGCACAGTGCTGTCCCCACTCCAGAATCTTGACATAACTGGTCCCGGCTTGAAATGGAATTTTGCTGATGGATTCCAGCGACAATGTTTTCCTCTTTTGGCTGCCTGCGTCGGGGATTATGCCGAACGCGTCATGATTGCCCAAGGCTCATATTGCTCATGCCCGATGTGTGAAATCCCTGAAGGTGCGCCATTGGGGCATTCCACTATTTGACCACTCGATGATACGAGAGATCAACATGTGTACTCTGAGCTTCTGGACAAATCTGATATTGACATTCTGCACACTCTTCATGTTCATCCAATCTGCAACCAGTTCTGGCAATTCCCTCTCTGCAATGTTTGTCAGCTTTGGCAGCCTGATGAATTGCATCAGTTGCTCTTGGGTTTAGTTAAAGATTTATTGCACTAGCTGCTCAAATACCTGAATGCTAGAAATGTCAAGGATCAATTTGACAATTGAATCACATCAGTGACATGATATCCAGGCCTCCAGCGCTTCTCTGAACTGGTCAATTCGATCAAAAGCAGCTCCGGGCAGGGCTATGCGATCCGGGGCATAATCAGATCACTGGCAGTGAATTGTGCTCCAATTCTTGACTGCTCCAAGGATGACAGTAAAACTCCGGCGGAAACAGCCTTTGATGAAATGGTATTTGGAGCAGTGCAGGCATTATGTGAATTCTCTCTACTTGTTAGCCAACAAAATCACTCGAATCTATCCCTGACAGCACTAGATGATGCACAAAAGTGAGTTGACATGAAGAACAGTGCCTTTCAAGATCAGAAAATGTCAAAGTCTGCGAATGCCAAAGTGAAGGAAGAGTTGACAAGAGATTTCCATCAGTTACAAGCACAAAACATTCAAAGAATCTGTGCAGCGATGGATGTTCTGGTGTAGAGGGCGGAAAAGGTTACTACATCAAAATGAAGGCAATTTCAGGTGCGCCTGAATAGAGTGCAACAAGCGGCATCCAAATGGTCAGAGGCTGATTGGGAGCGGGCAATCGAGTGATTAGAGCGCGAAATCCATCAGATGACACCTGTCAAATGCAAGCTTTTCCATCATTCATTCCAACATCATGAGCAACAACTATTTCAAGAAGTCAGGACTAAGCTAACTTGTCCCAGAAGCACATTCCCCCAATCACTTGCTCAAATGAAGAGTGCTGCTGAAGAAGAGGATCATGGGGTGGTAAACATGACCTCCAACAAGCATGTGGTATTTCATGCCCGTCTATCCAATGCTGCGACTGAAGCCACCACCTGGAGTATCGCCGATACAGACCGCATTGTGAGTCAGCTGGAGAGAGAGATTTATCTTATCACATCGAATGAGCAGATGCAGTTCAAGAAAGAATTGTCCATCCACTTGATCAAATTTAAAGCTTAGCGACAGGCAATCACTGTTCCGAGGATCCAGATAACGATCGAACAGCGTGTAATCCATTGCGGATATCCAAAGACGCATTCTGTGAGCCATATATCAGAGTCAATTAGGTGAATGGGTTCTGACAACAATTTCACCACCGATATTTCTGAATGGCTACATATCACCAGAGGCAAAGAGGCATATCGATCTACCAACAAACTCAATTACATTCGACAGATGTTCAAGCACAATGACCGGTCTACCCGTCTTGACTATATGGAAGAGACACTCTCATATCTTGCCTTGCAAGGCTGGTACGATATTGACTTGGCAAAAGTTTTCAACCTACTATACGCTGCCAATAGATGCCATCATACTATCAGAGCCATCCTTCACGCGTCCAGCATTCTCAGGATGAGCCATTTTTCAGCCCCGTGCCACCACAGGTACATTATTTGAGAGAAATGCATGTCTGCAGAGTGTTCAGAAGTATCAAATCGACCTTACTCAGAGATGCATCAGAAGATTTCAGAATTCCAAACTTTGTACAGCTATTCCGTCCACAAATTGAAGAGGACTGGGGACACGAAATTAGTGGACTGGTGCTTGGATGTGATCAGAATGTACTCCTTCACAGTATGTGTATTAAACTTCAAAATGGGCTGTCGTACTACCGTCAACCATTTCACTGCCCTACATCGGTTGAGTGTCTGGGACTTGATTGCAAGGTAGAATATACCAATGCCAACCAAGGGATCATGCCTGAATCTCATAACATTTGGGTCCAATTTACAGAAAGTGACCTCGATAACACCTTCCAAGGCCGAGTTCCTTCTATTCCTGTAACATACTTTAGCTGGACTCTGCGAATGCAGATCCTGCAATTTCTGGAGCGCCTGCCTGCCGGAACAACGATATTGACATTTTCTAAAAGGTCCAAGAAGACTCAACAATGGATATTACGTCCGCAAGTCGAAGAATATGCAGTGGTGATCCCAACAAAGTACAATGATCCGCATGGTTGGGCAGGTTGTGTTGACGGGTTCATCCTGGTTGTCAAACAGACTGATATGATGCATATTGTATCTGTTGGAGCAATTGTTGGACTGGCACATTTGGTGCGAGAGAATGCTGAATCAGATAGGATCGATAGCATATGGCTTGTAAATCATCATGTGTATTTAGATACCTATGGGTCTGTATATCAAGTCACAATGCCTGAATCAAGGTGTGCAGGAGGAAGATAGTTGATTGAATTGTACTATTTGATATAAACGTTATAATATTCACACCCGGAGTGTACGGCTCCAGGTTCGAGATGCACCGAAATACTCTTATAGATGCGGCCAATACTCCCAATGGCTTTGAAATTTGCACCTTCCAATAGTTTGATTTTGTCGCATTTTGAGGACAACCACACATTCTTCAGGATATTCTTGTATTGTGTTCCACAACTTCGGCAACATTGAGGAGCACTGGTGAAGTAGTCTCGAACCACTTAAGAGCTCTTCGCTTTGCACTCAGCCTATCTGGGAGCATCTGGGAGCATCTGGAAGAATCAGTGTGGCTGTTCTGAGTTGCTGATTTGTTCAGTTGTGACTTCCAAACCATTTTATATGTTGCTGATGTAACTTTCACATAATTACACTTTGCAAAATGACTATTTTCCAATAAATAAACCAAGGAATAGAGTCTCAGCTTCCATCACTCCTCCCTTCCCTTCAACTGCCTCCAGATCCCCCACCTTCAGATACACTCCATCAAGATCAACCACCTCCACAACCACCACCTCCTGATGAACAACTTCCAGATTGACAACTGCCAGCTCCACTATCTCCCTGTGCACCAGCAATTTCGCTCGATTACTGTGCTGAAGTGCATCTCTCGCTTTATGCAATCTCTACCTCCAAGTGTATCTCCAAACCGGATATATGAATGCCTCCAAGCTCACACCATTATGGCCTCTAAGTGCATCTTAAAACTCAATCGATTATGGCCTCCAATGTTGCACTGTCAAGGCCTCCATGTGTATCTCTATACTCACTTGATTACGGCATTCAAGTGCATCTCCAAACTCACTTGATCACTGCCTCCAAGGGTATCTCTGAGTTCCCTCAATCTCGGCCTCCTAGTTTATCTCCAAACTTGCTTCATTATGCACTCCAAGTGCATCTCCAAGTGTGCACAATAACAGCATCCAAGTGCATCTGAGTTTACTCGATCTCTGGTTCCCAGTGCATCTCCAAACTCATTTGATCACAGCTGTCATGTACATCTCTAAGTGCTCTGAAACAGCATTGCCAGATGCTCTTCTGATTGCGCTTGAGTACTGTGTCCCGCCAGGTTGACAGTAAGTTTGTTTGTCAAGATACTAAAGTCAATAATGCAAGCCATATTATGATGTTGCAAATCGTATTATTGTGACAAAGACAACTATGATAGACAAAATGGCTCATGTTAATGGAACCCTGAAAACCACTGCTGTAAGAATACAGCACCACGTTTACGCTCTCCTGCAGAGCTGCGCAGTGGTCTCAGCTGGTCTTGAAATCTCCTGCAGACCTGCACAGAGGTCTCAGCTGTTCCTAAGTTTGACAGTCCTAGAAGTCACATATCGTAACATCCTGAATGTACCTCCATAACAGCAGGTGCATTCTGAAACCTCTGAGAATGCTCTTACAGAGTCTGAGAGCACATTGATAAGCTCCAGGGGGGCCGGGAAGCATCTGGAATTACATCGGTGTACCGCTTAGGTTACCATGAGTGTCTGGGAGGTTTGTATATAGCCTCTGGCCCAATTTACATTTTGCTGATAAACTAACTCTGACTGGCCATCCCTGTGCTCCATCTTCAGACACCACAAGTGGACTGCCATTGAATACATTCCCAAGTGATCCAGATCTCACTCTTCTAGCGTTCCTCCAAGTGTACTTAGTAACCCCTATCAAACCTTCGTAATCAGGCCCCTTTGGGTATGTTCAATAACTCCTGACTGACTGTGTTCAATTATCCCCTTCTCTTCTTCTTGCTCACATCCATGTCCAGTTGCATACTGTGGCCAACTGTACCTAATCAACTCCCATACATGCCTGGTAAGTATCACTTCCAGTGCATGTTTCTAGTTGCTTGAGCTGTGTGTTCCACAGGCCCAGATTGGCTGGATATATATCTATAGTTAGATATAAATATCTTGCCAACAGATTTCATGTAAATTCAAATCGATCTTAACAAGCATAATAATATCTGAGTAAGAACATTTCTTGATTCAATATACAGCAGACTGGACTGGATTCCAAACTCCACTACCCTGATATCATAAATAATATCTTTGGAAAAGATAAATTGCATGTAAATGTACAATCCGATACTGCCACTCCCCAGGAATACCACCAACATGTAGTACTATAGTTATAACAGCTATAACAAATCTCTATTCCCAAGCTATGGGACAAACATACCTTTAGATATCATAACACACTACACTACTGTGGTAATCCCCATAACACATTATAATGCTTTGCGAATTGGAATCATAACTCTTGATTACTGTTACATTGAAGCACTTTCAAAACATTTTTATTCAATTGAAACTGTAGAGTATATCTCTAATATATGACAGCTTATGGCTTACATTGAGTAATGAATCTATATGTAACCTGGATAAGTATCAGGCCAATAACAATACTGAATTCTACTACCTCTTATAGACCTACTCTGAATCAATGAGTATTCAATTTAACTGATTATTAGTGAAGTCATAAGATTGGGGGTAAATATTTCTCCTTCTATTCTATCTATCAGCTGCCTCCATAGCTCTACTATTCCATAGCAAACTTCAATATCTTTTGCCAGAGTATAGCTGAATAATATATAGATGCATTCCGCATTATTATTTGCTAGATACTGAAATATACCAAGGCTCACCAGGAGGGTTTACTTAAGGTGAATTGTAGATTCACTCTCTTCTGTCAATCTACAAGCAGTTATAAAATCTAGCCAATTATAATACCAATTTCATCAACATATAGTATTGCTACTCTGTATAACAGGATATGAAATTTACCAATGATATGGTAGGGTTATGGAATATGTGATAGAAGCCAAGAAAAAGAAGAAGAACTATATATCCCGTGTAATTTCTCCACCAATTTTATTTATGATTTAATACCCCCACTGCTAAAGTCTCTTTGGCATGTTACAAGACTATTCACACCCAGCTTGATTAGTGTTAGCAACGGTTCCATATTTGGAACCGGCCGGTTTTATAGGTCTGCGTGGCAACGGCCTTATCACATCAAAAATCGACGATTTTTTAAGTGAACTGCCCAATTAAGTCCACCAATATTAATC
>Ga0307512_10001209_pt1 | contig 37376 bp, 34 predicted proteins | sample 14_EM_MG_FD_200267 | JGI IMG/M metagenome (GOLD analysis project Ga0307512, IMG submission 200267) | Populus trichocarpa ectomycorrhiza microbial communities from riparian zone in the Pacific Northwest, United States - 14_EM | ecosystem: Host-associated > Plants > Roots > Unclassified | place...
CCCCTTTCTCCCAGACTATAAGTTGTAAAAAGCATACTTGCCAAAAAGAACACCTCTCCACATTACGCTAACACAAAAATCAGCAATCATCCGCCCGCCACGCGCGCCATTTTTGAAAAAAAAAATACCCAAGAAAACACAAATACGTATAGGGACAAGAAAATGCACTACGGCCTAGTAGTATCACCCCCACTACTCGTCTTCGAGCTACCAGACCCACCCCTAACCAGCTCCGCTCTACTCCCCCTCACCTCACCCCTTTCATCTCTCACCACCGCTCCAACACGGCCATAACTAACCTCACCCACACTCTCTCCGCTCCCCGGCCTTCCATCGTCGGGTATCAAATGCGGTGGTTCTAGCGCAGAGCTAGTAGTGCTGAAGCTTAATGAGTGTTCGTCTCGTTTCTCGTCGGACTCCACTTCCTCGAACGGGAGACGGCCAGTTGAGCCCATGCGAGGTATAGGGGGATCGTAGAGCTGGTGGTGTATTAGGTCTCTGCTGCGACGTTTCGAGGATTTCCGGGGGACCTGGGGTTTTAGCTCGATCTGTGGGTCAGAGGGGGCGGGACGTTTCTCGAGCATGCGGGAGCTGAGCTCTTCTTCGTTGTCTGAGTACTCCGATTCTGTAGCGGGAGATTGGGGGATAGGTTGGTGCTCGTCAGGACTTGTCATTGCTACGCCGATTTCTGCATCGGCGATGCCAGAGCCTCCGGCTCGCTCTTCGGCTACATCCCGCTGTGCGTCTAGGATTGCGTCGGGGTTGCGGGAACTCCGAACTACGCTGAAACCCTTCTCTTTCTCTCCGCGAGCAAGCCCAAGCTTCTGCTTGATCCAGCTTTTTGCGGTGATGACGGGGCCTGTGGGATCCGCGGGTCCCGTTCCTAACCGTCGCTGCGGTTGCGTGGATAATGCCGGTCCCCGCACACCGTAGTAGAAGTCCACCTCGCGGACCGCATAGTCTGTGTTTCCGCGGCCGCTGCCGACCGTGACTGCAGAATCTGTGTATCTGTGGCCTGCGCCGCCGGTGGCGCCCGTGGGGGTTCCTCGTTCGGCATCCCATTCGGGATCGAGTTGGGGATCGCCGCTTTGTGGGACCGGTATGTGGGGTGGCAGGCTTCCCTGGGAGGAGCGGTTCGGTTTCCCCCACAGATCGCTAGTCCAACTTCCGCGGGATTGTCGCGCCGGAGAATACTGGTCGCCCTCGACGCGCCGAGTTCTTGGTGGTCGGTAGAAAGGTTCCACCGCTGCGTTCACGGGCGGAAGATATCCATATCCGGCTCTTGTAGGTGTCGGAGGTGTGAACCCGCCGGCAGCTGTAGATCCCGAGTTCGAATGGCCATGACCGGAGGGCGACCTGTCGGGTGGCTGAACGATGATTCCAGTATGCTCGGTAGCAGGAGAGCCTAGTAGTATCGCAGAGGAATTAGTGCGACTATGAGGATGACGGGTTGACACGGTAGTAAACGTGTGTTTACGTTCAGCAGTGATGGGCGTCGGTGTAAGGGAGGAGCCATGTGTTTGTTGTGAATGGCGTTTTCTACGGGATAACTGACGGACACCGAAGACCTAAAGACATAACAATTAGTACATGACAGGCAAGTACACGGACGACCGGCAAATGTGGGGGGAATCAAAGCGAACGAGACCACGTCAGGACTTATGGATCTTTGAAATGATGATGACGAATTGCCTCAATAATGCTGCCCGCCTCTTTCTGTAATAATACATGTCAATAAAGCAATTCTACCTGTAACCGTAGACAAAAAAATGGGTTCTAGTCCCAATATCAAAACCCCATCCATCCCAAAATCATACATCGTTCACTCATTATCCGCCGTCAATAAAAGCCTCAATAGTTAGCAATCGATCAATACAAGTCAATAATCATCATCAATCATCATTTGTCCAGATCCAGCCTGGAGCCCAAGTTCATCATTTGCATGCCCAAAGGAGGGAGTGGGGATGGGAATGTTTCGGGTTTTCTAAACAGCACGACGCACAAATGATGGCAACAGCCAGTACGACTGATATCGCGACGAACCTTTGCAAAACCACCTCTCGCAGCCTCTTCATCAGTGCTGTATCCTCTAACAATCAGCTCAAGCAGTGTTTGAAGTGCCTTGAGCACAAAGCCGAACAGTAACACAACGGCGTGGATTCCAAGTATGACCCAACCAGTCCAGCCCTTGACGGCATCCGTAGCATTAATTGACGGAACAAAAGCCATCATGAGCAAAATAGTTAGTAATCGCACCACCGAGAAGATAAAGTGCCACAGATTCATGGATGTCGCTCGTGCATATGGCTTGATTCCGTACACGGCTAGTATCGTCACAATTTCGCAAGCTGCAAGGATGGTAATCTGTGCAATTCCAGAGGGCTGTAGCGCTCCAAATGTTATTCCTCGCAAGATGTTCATAGATATTGGCACAACAAAGTACCGGAGGTGCTTTTCACGGTGAGTATTGTAAAGTGTTCCGTGGATGAGTAGAGTCGGTAGGTCGTCGAATAGCTCCGACGGATGATCATGCGTCCAAATCATGTAGCATAGCAAGCCACAAAATGAAAGTATCGTGATTAGTACTATGCAAGCAATTGCTGTTAGAGCTGTAGCCGAATGATCTGCAATGGTAAATTGAAACGTGCAAACAGTGACAACTGGTAGCAGAAAATATGTGAACGCAAACCGACTCACAAGCCCTAGGTAACAGTAATATTGTATTAGCAAACTCCTCTCCGCCTCAACCCCAGTAAATATTAACGCACCCGCAGTGAATGGCCAGTTCCTACTCGTCAAATCCTCCTCTTCAACCCCCGTAAGTTTCCAGAAGGCCCATCTGCCCCAGAACCATAATTGGAAAATCACCACCGCACCGACCAGAAGAACTGCGAAATATGCCAACACGGAAACCAAGATGTCATTCGCCGTCAGCAACCCAACCGCCTGAGCAAGTCGTTCGAATCCGTATGCCCACGCCTGGAACGTATATATTCCATCGGCTCTCCACGCATTTGCCTTGATTGGAGCCTGAGAGAAGAGGGAGGTATTCAATAACAAAACACTCCAGGCACCGTTAGCGATTATCGGCTGATAGAAGCCCGGATAACTCAAGGACAGGCTCCCGGTTAGAACCATGAACTGCAACCACTGAAGACAATCCGCGAATCCCGGTGTAACCAGACGTAGCATGTCTTCATCCATCCCAAAATTGCTGCTGAACTTGAACACATCGGTCGTTCCATTCCAAGGGTTGAGTGCGGAAGCCAGGATAGTAGCAATACCGACAAATATCAAGATCCCAGCAGAAAGCCATGTCAGGGCGGTATTGTAGCCTTTCTGAATCTCGGGCGTAACCTCAATGTGTATACATCCGACATTGGTTGCATCTGCATCTCCAGATGTTATCTTGAAGGTAGCTCCTAAGGATGCAAACTGATAGCTTGATGGTAGCACTCTCCTCCAGGTGAACGACGGAAGTTCGTGAGTCAGATAAGTAACGTCATTCCGAAATTCTTCTGGGCCTAAGCGTTTCACTATCATATCGGTGCGATCTGTTGTTGTCGAGTTGTCGAGCGAGACGCGGTTCCCGAATGGACATATAGCATTGAGGGAGTTGATGGGATTCTCGCAGAAGAATGTGTCATTTTTGTAGACTAGGAAGCTCGCCAGTACAACATTTGCCGAAAATTTGGTTGCATATTTCCAGGACTGGTCTCGGTCCACAATGAATCCCGTGTAATTGTAATCGATACTGGGGTCGGGAAAACGGTAACCGGCATTGTATACCTTGCCGAAATATGTCGGAGAAGCCTGCGAAGTGTTGGCTTGGGCAATCTTATTGAACTGACGCTTCTTCAGCGAATCGACACCGCTGTTCCGGCCGGCAACCCAGCCCTCTTCCCCATGCCCACCCTCCTTCTCGTAGCCTTCATCCCATTCTCGAACCCACAATTCACGAGTCCCTTCTAGATCGCGCCTAATCTTTCTTCGTGCCGCCGGACTTGTGCTCGATCTGCCAGTGACCGTGCCCCATACCGTTATGGTCAATTCCCTAAGCTTTGAATCGAACTCTGCAGCTACAAGAATAGGATGAAATTGTAGGCGTGTGGGCGAGTCTCGAGCGGTTTGCGGCAGACAATTGTCGAACGTCGAGACCAGGGCAGCCGTCGCTTGGCACACAAATAAGCTCAGAGCGAGCAAGAGCAGCATCGGCGTAGACAGTAACGGTGTCCGAAAGTGCGTTGGCCGTGGTTTGCGGTGTGTAGATGACGAGGATGTCGAGGAGGAGGATGACAATGATGACCGACTGCGGGACGGCGCATTCGAGAATAGCGGCGAGGGAGCGGGTTCAGAGTGGAGACGAGAGAATGTGTTCGTTGGGGTTGGTAACGAGATCATAGGCTCGGGAGTGAGCGGGGGCTAGGATGCTTGTCGGTCTTAGGCGATGGGAGACAGCGGCGAAGGAGAAGAGAGGGAGAGGGAGGAGAGAGAGAAAGAGACAGCGAGCGAGAGAGAAAAGCTGGGCGATCCACGATGGCTTGGGCCCAGTGCACGGAATGTTCTATCTATCTACAGTCGCCAGCAGAGCGGTACGGGTACGTGCAGCGTTGTCGTCGTGCAGCGAGAGGTGGGTTGGGCGAGTACCAGGAGGAGGAAATAGCAGCTGCTGGGCGCAAGTGTCAGTCAAGTGGTCAGCCAGTGTTCTTTGGGGCTTCCAGCGTCGCGACTCCTCTGGCTCGTTCCTCGCGCTAAAAATAGTCGAGAACAGTGATGAAACCCAGCTACTTCAGCATCGGAACGACACACTTCGCTGATAGGTGACCTCGACCGTAAGCAAGTCGCGCACGCACATACCTGTGTTCGTTCCTCTCTAAGGTCAGTCGGCGATGGAGGCCACACCGACGCGGACGGTTGGCGGCTGAAGTGCAAGAGCAGTGCGTGATGCACTCCGAGTGCCAAGCGAAGTGACTGGCTGTGATTGGGCGATGGAGCGCAAGCTGTTCGAGTAAGATGGAGCACCTTAAACCCTTAAACCGCCATCTGTCCTGCTCCGGAGAGTCTTGACGAACACACAAGAGAAGACAAGCGAGTGTGAGCAGAAAAGTGCCCGGGTGCGGGCGATTAGATACGATTGTGCTTGTGGGATTATCAAGACGCTGCGACGCGAAGGGAGAGGACGAGGCCAAAAGCAAGGCGATTATCATGCCAAAGCTGGAGAACCCTTGTTCGTTCTGCCCACAGCCACCTTCTCTTCCCCACGGTTTCAGCCTTCCTTTTCGCGTGTGTTGGTGTCAGAACAAACACCACTGACATGCAGCATGGCAATTAACCTAGGCATCCGCACGTCAATCGCACGATAGATTGCAAGCACCTAATTAAGTCGAGTATCACAGCATCGAACACTCATCAATGATGCATGCATCGCCGCCGTCATCACCGTCACCACACGTTCCTGGTGTTCTTAAATACCTCGCGACTCCACAAATATAGCGAACGACTCAACGGTCTGGCTGAGATCCAATATTGGTGCATCACCTAAAAACAGAAATTCGGCATGACAGGAGCACAGTCCCACCAACCCCCCCGCCAGCGATCCTCAGAATACCGATCCTCAGCATTCTATGCATGCACTCTATTCCAAACCATCTTTAGCCCAAATGGTTAGGATCGCCCGAGAGCTTGGAACTTGCAACGTTCTTCGTCGCATACGATTAAGCATCTACTGCTGCAAGAATACTATGGTATCGCTAATAGCATTGGTATTAACGGGATAGCGACACAAAACTTTGCTAACAATTCATAGTGCGTTCGAAAACTAGACGTCCGACGAACATTGAGCTTGCGAGCGACGAGAAATTCTGAGAATATTCGTGGAATACCGCGCAAACCATTGCTAACCAATCCAACTACCAGCTTCATATAAGTACTCATACACCAACGCATCTCCTCCAACATATACTCTATGTACAGCTACAGTACACTTCTACTATATACAGACCCCTCATCAAACTACAACCCAGCTGTAGCTCCACCAATTATACATACCGCAACCCATCCAAGCACCCGCCCAGTATCGACCTTCACACCAGCACTGTCCTGCAATCCCAACCGTAGTCCTCTTGGTGCCGCCGTCGTGGTGCTATTAGCACCAATAGACACTCTCGGCCTCGGCTTTAGAGAAATAGCGGGGGTCGTGGAAGAATCTGGGACCGGAAGCACAAGATACACCGTGCTTATCGGGGGCGTAGGGCTTGATATCGTCGTAATTCCCACGCGAGGTGGTGCTAGCGATCTTCTAGTCGACTAATACCCAATTTAATTACGCTTTGCAGTACCATACGTACGGGCAACTTACGCTTGTGTAATGACTCGTCGCCTCCTCGCCATCACTATCCGAATATTCGTCTTCCACCGCAACCTCTACCAACTTATCACACCGCACTCGAACCATGCCTTCACACACGTTCCCGCGGTACTCTTCGCACGACTCCGCCAGCGAAGTAGACGTTAAGCACTCACGGAATGTGGACATGCACGTATCGTACACATCTCGACATTCCGGCTTATTGGAAACCACCTCGAGCGTCGGGAATGGGGGTGAGAATGTCGATGCTTGTGCGACAAAGATGAGCAGCAGCAGTGCTCGTTTTCGCGCTGTCGTTGAAGACATCCGCCTTTAGATACCAAATTAACGAGTGGGAAAGAGAGGACTTTTATCTATGATGGGTTCTCCAGGAGACCCTAAATCCCCTTGCTGCATCTATCGTGTCGTCTGAAGAGGTGATACAATCCTAGTATCAAGAAGCTGTTCTGTTCCTGTGCGACGAAAGATTAGCGAGCGATCTGGAACAGTGTCTTTGAAAGCAGCGAATGGCATATATCGTGTCTCGTGAGCCTTGCCCACCCCACCAAATTGTATGGTGTTAATCTGCCATGCGTTCCACTCTTTATCTACCCCACCAATACCTGTTCTATACATACCATGTCCGCACGAGTTCCCCGCGTCGTGATGTCGCACATTTGAAACTGGACGGAACCGCTGTACCCCGCAGTTGTGTTTATAGAATAAAAGCGCCTTCAATGAAGCAACACCGCTGGTGTAGGGGTAACATATTACCTTCCCATCTTTGCAAGATTAGGATTAGGTAATGCCGTGGGTTCGATTCCCGCGCGGTGTATCCTTTTTTTATTCTACCTATTTTTATAGGTGAAGATAGTGTGAAGTGTTTTGTCACGACTGCGTTGGTTGTCTAGTACGAGCAAAGAAAGATTGAAGGGGATGCAAAAGAATGATCATACTCTACCTCCCGATGAGAAATACATCTGTTTCCGATTCCGTTCGCGCAGGACGTCATCTTGCTTCCTTTATTAATGTTTTGGAGTCGTATGCAAACCCAGCGAAATAGAATCATTTACAATAGATAAGCCTTCATTTTCGGGACATTGTACACTCCCATGTGCTCTGGTCCAGCCTTGCTCACAAGGCTGGCGCGATAGAGGTATTTCTGCGCGCGTTCTAAGGTGCCGAGTATCCATGCCCACCCCGGACCCAGAGAGATGAATATCATTAGCTATGCCTACTAATGTGGAAGTGTCATTTAAAGACCAGATTTTCAGGTCAATCGTCAACACCTAAGCTGCCTAGGAACACCCAATTGGCCAAGGAAGGTCTCGAAAGAGCATATATACTGTACCGAAAGATGAACACCGAATAAGCATCTGAAAATAGTTGATTTTATTTGCAAACGGGGCCAAATGACGAACTTAGAGAATGAATGACACAGGCTGCGAACGAGTAACCCGAGGAATTTGAATCGCTCAGGTGCAATTTGCCATAGGGATGCAGCCCGAAGAGATAGGAAGATGAGTGAGAGGGGTAACTTAAACCCAGAGAATTAGGATACCGGGTCTCCAACAATGCACATTATTTTGTTGTTATTGCTAAACCCCTGAAATTATATATCAACCTCAAATGACACTTTTGGGATGTGTATGATGGCTGGTGACGTTGATTGTTCATTCTCGGTACTGCCATAGCACACAGATATCTAATGATGATTATTACTGATGAAAGGATTCAAATAAAGCTTCTTCGAGGTGCGGCGATTTCAGTCTCTGCTTTGTTGTGGCAGGTAGAGTGTATCTATGGCTCCGTAGCGGTTGTTAGGATGAAGTTGCAAAGCCGAGTGCGCATATATGATGGGGATCGGTTCTAGTCCAACCTTTGACTGTACGCTATCAAAATTCACCAGGTAGGATATCACCTTTGTGGTTCAGAGCATGGTGGCAATGTTGAACCCTGGTTCATGAAAAAATTATAATCTCCATATCTATCCGTCAACTTCCGGTTCGTGAATGAAGGTCATTTTATACAAATTGCCTGGTACTCGCAAATGGAAGGAGAAATCCCTGAGTTCACTTATGCACTCCACTCTATCCCTAATAAATAAAACTAGCCCAAGTCGACTCCTCCCTAACTGTCAACAACTACATTGAGGAGAAACAGGAAGTACAAGGGTTGTTGAGTTAGCGGGGAAGTGTGTCGAAGGAAGTAGTGGTGAAAACCACTTTAGAGCACTTGCCTGTATACGTAATACTGTGGATGATGCACTGACCTCTGTTCCCGTAACGGCGTGAGTAACAATAAATAAGATCGAACCTGGTTATGAGCGCACTCTAGGAACTTAGGCTCACCAAATCACTCGCATGGGTTGACTTTGTTATTATATCTCAACCTTAATGAAAATGTTTGGCTGAACAGAACTAGAGAGCGGAGTTCTAGGTCTTAGAATGAGGTAATGGGACTTTATTCTCAAGCTTCTGAGAAACTACGCTCTGAGAGTTTGTGATATATATTCTGTAAGACTAGGGTTGGTACATGTCACGTGTAGTTGTGTACTCGAGATGGTTCCTGGATCCGACCAAGCTCACTGAACGAAGTGAGGGGACAAGTGTTTTTTGTTTTGAGATGAAAAGATGTACTTAGTGTACCCTTCTTCTGATATATTTTCTCATTGGCTCCATGTCTGATCATGACTACTTTATCATTTCCGATTTCCAAGATTGTTAATGGTACCCTACTACATCTCCGTACCACCGCCAGCGGGAGCCTAACCCCCGACTCTCCCACCTACGGTACTCCCCGCCCCATCCAACGACCTTCCACTCACGATATCAGCACCTTCACCTCTCTCTATCCGCGGAACACGTCGTCCTACATCCACAGCTGGCACACAGCCCTGTCATAGCTTCGCGAGCTATGGACTCACCCCGAACGCAGTCCACGCTCTCGAACTCGCCGCTACCCCCGCTTCCCCACCGCCGCGTCTCAAATCCCCTGCGATACTCGAGCGAACACTCTCACCCACTCTCACCGTCTCGAAGGAATGATATTGGCGGTGGCAGTGGGAGTAGCAGCGCGAGAAGGGACGCAGACATCACAGTCCCGGAATGGCAGCCCGATGCCGCAGCGAAACAGTGTCCTATCTGTACAAGCGCGTTTACATTCTTCAACCGTCGGCACCACTGCCGGTATTCCCCCTTTGCCCCGCTTCTCCCCATGGGGCTAAGTAAGACAGTAAATGCGGCCGTGTCGTCTGCGCCACCTGCTCCCCGCACCGCATCACGATCCCTTCCGCTTACGTAGTCCGCCCCCCGCCGATCCCTGTGATAGATCTCACCTCGTCATCCCCGGGGCGACGCACAAGCTGGATTCTCCCGCCCGACTCCGACGGTGACAGCAACGACGGTTCCGAAGGTAGTAGTGTGCGTATCTGTGAGGATTGTATCACGCCCTCGCCTGTGGAGACTCCCACCTCCAGGAACCGTCGGCGGCGACAGAGCGTACCTCCCCCCCCCTTCCCTTCCGCACACCGGTAACTAACAGGACTAGACACAAGGCAGCCGCTCTGCTCCCCCGCAGTTCCAAGAAACAGACTACTGCCCCATTTGCCACCGCGCGCTACCGTATCTTCCCGATCCCAGCGAGCAGGGGAGAGAAGCACATGTTGCGTCGTGTCTTGCGCCGTTAACGAGGGGGAGGAGCTATACCAATGGTGGGCGGATGGTGGTGTGGAATGCTGGGGCGAAGGATACAATAGATCCAACTACTGGAGACCCGATAGAGTGTGTCATCTGTTTTGAAGAGTTTGAAGAGGGCACGGAGATCGCGAGGTTGGAGTGTTTTTGTCGGTATCATAAGGTGAGTCACTGGACGAGCTAGCGGGACAAGGCTAATGATGGGAGCAGAAATGTATTCGGGATTGGTTTGATCGTAAGGGGAATGGGGAGTGTCCGGTACACGCGGTTCACGAATAGGACTCGGACGGTTGAGTAATACATCATGGTTTTGCATGTACGGGGTGGCGGATGACTAGGACATTTTGGCGGGTGATTTTGGAGTATGGGGTGTTTTTAATATGGTATTGTTTATCTCCGTTCTTGCTTTGTTTTCTTTAACTGCTACGTCGGTTGGCGTTAGATTCCTGTGGACGAGCAGATGGACAGGAGGTAGTGACAGTGGACAGAAGGGTGGATGGAGTGGGTGTAGAGTAGATTTTATAGGTTGATATTAAAGCTACGGTTTCTGTGATAGGATGCTAGGAGTGGAGATAAGGGCGGTGGACGAGAAGAGGATGGGAGTAAGTTATATAGCGAGGGTACTAAGTAGTTAAGTGTATGTATGAGAATAGACACTGATTGATTGATTATGACGCAATAGCTACGATCGGGAAGTGGTCTTGCTGGCGTTTTCTGGCAACATGGAACACAAGACATCACCCATCAGCTGCAACCTGATTGGGGTAACTTAGTTACACATGCTGGTTTAGGATCTGGTGGGATATGAGTTGCAATATGGAGGGAACCGTGAGTGAGTATTGCATTGACTTTGGTACAGAGTGGTGTGGGGGAGGGAGAGGGAGGGGCCCCGGAAGCACACGTACCATGCTATGTTGCCGATGGCACAGGTTTGAACGAGATTTAAATGAGAAATGTGTTTTGACATTCTCTAAAGTTGCAGCAACAGTCACCTAAAAGCACTCGCTGCAAGGAATCCTTGTCAGTCCAATCGACTCGATGCTCCGCCCGGGTGGAGCGATGGTCTTAAGTTTCCGTTTCTTAAGAATGTCCAAGTAAAAAGTTGCCAAGTCGAGTAAAGAGTCAAAGTCGTCAACTAGTCGCTGCTCGTCGAGGCAGATACCTTAGTGAGTGTTTCTGAGTGTTTCTGAGAACGAATCGGTGTGCTGATAGGTTAATTTGTCGTCTCAGGGGAACACTCTCTGTTACCCCCGTATTTTGCAAGATGTACTAGTAGGAACTTCCAGTCAATGCTGCTTAACACTCTAAATACACACTTATCCCTTAAATGCGTAGATACGTAACTTGGGATAGGGAGATGACGGGGATGTAGTTTGCTCAGTGAATTATAGACTGTTAGGACTTGTTCCAACATGCCCTGTGCCTAGATTTTCGCCGTATGCGTCCGACTTGAGTCCTGAGGAAATCTGGGACTGAACAACCTCAATTTTGAAGCAAGCCATTAATAACAGTCCAAATTCACCTTACCAGAGTTCATCAAGTTCGGCTCGGTATAACTAGTCTCACCACGTAAAATTCTGCCGTGCAATTCTGCCTGAATGATAGCCGGAATATCTCTCGTACATTACCAGACTCCAAAATTCCCCACTCGAGCTCGTCCAAAGTCGATGAGTGAGTGAGTGAGTGGACCAACAACAAACAACCTGGGAACAAGACAAAGTAGGCTTGTATGTGTAAAGGGACCAAAATACGTTGTTTGGAGTGGATGTCATCGATTGCTTCCAAGGACCATTAGGATGAATTGATTAAAGTAATCTCGTAGGAGGTATTGTCCATGAACATAAAGTCAAAGGAAGGGAGTCGAGTCGCCGAGCGATGGGACATAATTGACGATCAAGCAGAAGCTTGGGGAGGGAGGCACTGGCAGACGGCTCAGACCTCTCCTCTTCCCCTTCCTCCCCTACCCCCCTCTGCCCCCATTCCAATATTAAGTGTGTCCTCGGTTACCGAGAGTCGTTAAGCTCAGTGATTACCGGATTAGGGGTGCCGCAGTTGGAGAGTATGCACGAGGCTGGCATTAGGATCAAAACATGCAAGTAGCTAGAATTTATTCGAGTCATTGGTTCTGGAGTGCAAAATCTCAGCCGACTTTTTGGGTACCGATATCCTGCCGTGTGTTCCGTAGCTGAAAGTACTTTTTTTGCGCCGCCTGCAGACGCCACAGGCTGAGAGCCCATGCAGGTACTTTGTTATGTTGTGAAAACCTAGACGCCAGAAACCCTGTTTTCATACAAGTTTGCAGAGTATGAGTCGATCGAAATTCTGTTCCGATTTTTCGCAGCCCGCTCATGGTGCGCCGGTGCAGGTCCGCGGACAAGCGATGCCGGCGCTCAATGGTGATGCAAACGAACATTGGTTTCTTCCGGCATCATGTTCCTTGTCTTTACGCGAAACTTTAGGAGGATGGGAAAATAATGGAGAGCAGGAGCTCTCCGCTGCCTCCAGTCCTTCAGCTATGTGATAAAGGTTTGAGAACTTTCATGCTTTCACGCGCACGAACTGAAGATGGTGGAAACGACGCACTTTTGATGTTCTTACCGCCAGTAGCCGCGCACTGTGTAAAGTCCAAACTGGACGGCAAACCGAACTGCTGCCTAAAACCAACCACCTAAATCTCTGAAGTGAACTTCCTGCTAACCGAACCAGCGTCAAATGACTTTTGCTGGCCGGAGAAAAGGAGAAGAACTGTGGGGGCAGCTTGACTCTCTAGAGCCCGTAAAGTACCACAAATCATCACTCGCACCTACTTCGACCGGTGCATATTGTTCTAAATTTACTTCGACGCGCAAACTGTACCACTTCGTTATACTGTCCAGTCCTGCCACAAGAACTCTACCAACCAGAGATTCCATGCAGTTTATTGGATCCATGCAAAGATGCGGCCTTTCCCGCATTTCCAATCAGCAGCGTGGACAGATATAGGATACGAGGTGGGACAGCATGAGCACTGGCAAGTCAGGGACGACTTGAAGGATGGGATGAAAATAGGAATTTGAACGTGTAGTATTTGCATGTGGAATGGAGTGGAGATTATACTGAATTCATGAAGACTCCCGACTTGTTCTATGATGTTTATGGTGGGATGACGTTTGGTGTATTGGGTACACCGAGCCAAGTTACAGGCTGATGGCTTCGGGTATGCAAGCCGCACGCGGTACAGAAAAAGGGCGAATACGCAAACGGCGCGGTACTTCCCGTGGACCAACGCCAGAATCTAATAGGTTGTCTTGATCATAGGAAGTAGTCTCCATGGTTTATTCCGGCTTCACGATACCTAACAGTGTCGCTCTTGTTACGTATTTGACTTAATTGTCCCTCCAGCCAGTACCGGTGGGGAGACGACCGAATCACGCCATGTATTGTCCCGAAAACTCTGGAGTTCACCGCTAGGCAGGTGAGACATACATGTACATTTGTTGGCAGTACATGAGGTCGTGCCTGGCCATAAGAACTCTCTCGTTATAAAGATCCCTCCCAAGGTGAACAGGTCAAAACTGACTGGCTACAAGGGAATCGTATCCCGAAATAGTACTGAACGCAGTTTTGAGGCCAAAATATCGAAACTTCTTGTTTTTTATCGTTAGGTGCAACTTGTTATACCTACGTTTGACAAAGTGTTAGGCTTGACATCCCTGCAGAACCTGCAGAACCTGCAGGCCATTTCTCAATCCTTAGTTTCGGTACCTAAGACTATCTTGTTAGTGGTGGTTTCTTCTGACCTCATGATCGGCGAGGCAATTGGGCTGTCTACCGTTCACGCAGTCAATCTCGATGAGGAATGATACGTAGCAATGAATGCATTGTATATGTACATGCAACCGGGAACGAATGAGCGATATTGGTCTGGAGAAGCCGCAAGAGGTATCGCTTTTGCTGGATCTTTCGTCTCCATTCTCGCTGGGTATGCTCTAGTCAAAACGGTCTCACAGCAACGTTACCTTGAGACTTGGCATATTTGGACCCGAGCGCAAGGATCTGGGATACCTGGATCGCTTTATCCTTGTGGAAATCACATCTCGGCAAGCTGCAATTAGTTGAAACAACCCCGGGTTGATATACAGCATTGCTGAAATGAATCGAAAAATACATAGATCTTGCTTTCCACGGTTTAAATACTGCTTAACATGGGAAGGACAAATCTCAGAGACACCATCAAGGGTAATCTATTGGCTGCACCATCAAAGACTGTGAAGGAAGCGAAATCTGGCAATTAAGAAAGGAAGATACAACTGCCTCCAAAGGTTTGAATCGGAGTTAAAAAAACCCCTGCTCCGCACCCCTGTTTTTCGATTCATCTCAGCAGTGCCTTGTATTCTGGATCCTTCGGCGTTATTCCGCTTTGGGATGAAATATTAATAAACAAGATGGCACACCCAGGTTTGCAGGGACTGGTAGAATTTGGGTTAATGATACTGCGATCAAGTTTCTAAATATATATATTACTTTATTAAATATATTTGGCAACGTAATTGAATAGATTTGTGTTGCTGGATCAACGATCTGAAGTATTTGATGAAGACTTCGTAATTGGTACTCAAACCTTGCCATAATACCAGCAGACCGACTGGATATGCTATCTAAGAATGGATCATTACTGTAGTTCTATCTTTTGATGGTTGGTGGGATGGCAAAACCTCTCTGAGCGTAGTAAACTGGCTACCAGTATAAGTTACTAAGTATGTAACTACACAGCCTCGCAATTCTGTTACTAGTATCAGGTACTCAACACCCCGGACTTCCATAACATTCACAGGGTAAGAGGGACGGTAGGAGAACTGTTACCTAGGCCAACTCCCGGTATGAGTAATTGAGGGTTAAACTACCACGAGTTAGTCAGTTTGATCCAGCAAGGGACCAGGGAGTTCCGGTGCGCTTTGGGGATCGGGCTCTTGGTATTTTGCAGCTTAGTACGGTATTCCCCTTCTCCCGCTTCTCACCTTCCCCAACTGTTTCCGGCGTCGGTGACGGTTCTGCATCGTGAAACTAACAAGTAAAGGATCACAAGCAACTTTTCAGTCCATAGATGCGTCCAGCGCTGCAGGTCATCTAGGGAATCTTTGAGCAGTATTGGGGAGGCGTTTAGTGGCCGTTTCAGGAACCTTCTCCACGGCTCTGGTAGAAGACTGGGTGACGGAATAGGTGTTAGTACACTGTACACTGAGAGTTGCAGTTGGTAGATACATCTAGTCTTGCTATAAAAGTTTACTTTCAAGCGGTCGACATGATTTGCAACAGAGTTTTCAAAGTAGAGTCCGAATATAGAACTGTCATGGTTATACCAAACGAATCTCTAATGGGAGTCTGTAGTTGTTTTTCGGCCGTTGTAGTGTATGAGGAGCAACTCCGAGGGAGAAAGCAATAGGTGCGAAGGGCAAAAGACTGGGTTGATAGTGGATCCAATATTGAGTGGAACTGAATCCAAACTTGGAAGAAGCATCAGGATTCAGATACGAACCACGAGATCCCCAAATAGAGGAAAGTCTCGCTTGCCGCAACGAACAACGGAAAAGAATTGTTTTCGAGAGGCTGAAATTGACCATGCCGCGTCATATGATCCTCTTTCTCCGCGATGTCTTCCGCAATTAGCAAGCCTAAGCCTCTTCTCGTATTTACTTGACGCGCAATTCACTGGCTGTGTTCGTCATTCAAGGTTTTGAAGCCCCAGGAGACAGCATTGGAATTCAGCCCAGGCTACATGCAAGCTCTCTCTGGTGACAAGTGGGCTGTGAGGTATTCACCTAATTCGCTGCACGACATTGCGTTGGCAAATCAGGGTCCATCAATCGGTTTCTCATTACAGTCTTTCTGCGCGTTGTCCTCGATTGCTTCCATATTTGGCAACACGTGCACATTCTTTTGGGATCTTGCAGATTATGTGTGCGAGTGGCCACCGGAACATCCATCTCCGCAGGAGAGTCATTCCGGGGTACGTGTTGCGTAGTTTGACGATCAGGTATTGGTAAATAAGCGAAGTAACAGAGCGTATGAGGAGAGCCCTGGGTTTTTGAATACACGCGGTGCGGGTTTCTCCACCCCTTGTTACTGATCTCGCGAGAGTTTGGTCCGATTCTGTACCTTTCATCGGAAACACTCGCCCTGCTATCTCGGTTAGTAATATAAATACCGTAGCTTTAAAGTATGACGTGGCTAGACGGGATGAGTGATAAAGGCAATGCTATATGCTGTAAGAACTTTACAGTGGACAACCCGTTCCGCGCAGATATGTATAGGATGGGGCTGAGCAGAAACCCTTTAATGCCCTGTTCTCGTATGTGCTCAAAAAAAAAACAGCTATGAGCAGGGATATAGTTGTGGTTATAGGGCTGAGTGTGTTCTGTTCCCACCATTTTGGCCATGGGCCAACCAAACCATAGATCATGCAATGTGTGATTAGAGTCAGAAGTGCGTGATGCAGTGTAACCCTAAGAGGGTACTTTGTGAACTATCCAATTGTACCCTGCAGAGATATCGAACTTCATGGCTTTAATGTTTTATTTACATGAACCCAATTCTTCGCTTCGCACTTGTACCTGAATTCTCTCAAGCTTGCCGCGTTGGCTGTTAGTCCTAGTGTGATCGGACGACGATTGTGCCGCAATTCCGAAAAACAAAAGAACCAAAAAAGTTGGTCCGGAGGCTCGTTGGATATTTCGGATGATTTGTGTACACTCACGAGTTGTCAAGAGCATAGACTACAAAGACTATCGGCAGTATCACAGTGTAGTGATCCGTCCCGAAGTGCATCACATCGCTAAGGCTCGTGCTAGTGAGGTGCCTGCAGCTGAGGGCCACTTCGTATCCAAGGCTGTTGACTATTGCCCAGTTGAATCAGCAGTTTAGTAAAGCCTCGATCTGACTGTCCTGATACTCAGGTGGTGGATGAATGTTCTCACTGGCTGAAAGATATGTTATCGTACCTAGCTCAGGCCCCCATGACTGCTGAGTGGATTATTTTGAATGCCGAAGTTCATGGAATCAAAACCCAGATTACGGGATTCTTTCTCATACTGAACATCTACGTTGAAATTTGCCCCACGTCACATTGCAGTGGCGATGGTTTGTTGGCATCTGCTATTATTGTCAAACGAGTAGATTCTATGCTAGTAAGGCTTCCATTACGGTACTATGGAATTTATTGATTTCTTTGCATAGCCGGCAGGCAAAGGATATAGGAGTTACAAATCCAACAACTTACTTCATTCAGCCGAATAGAGGGCAGACCCCACGGATAAGACACGGTTTTTTCCTCTGTAAGCGGCTTGCAGAAGTACACGTGTGACTGGTGTCAGCACGCCTAAGTAACAATATTACATGTTTTTCCCTAATATCAGAGTAGGTAGGTACATCTACATTGTGACTATACCTTTTGTTCACTATGTATTGGATACATTTTCCACAGTGATAATATCAAACCAATCGACTCGGTTTGCTCCCCACCAATTGACTAATTCGGGAGGTACGTCGAACAGATATCATGCAGGTCGCCTCAGCCGCTGCCGGTGCCATCGATTTGATAGACAACCAGACCACAAACTGGCAGATTCCAGGTCACTTCTCTTACTGGGTCGATTGGGTGCATGTGCTCAGGCCGCGAATCAAAGAAGCGAGTGACGACCTATGTTAGGCAACGTCTCACTCTTCAGCCGTACAGTCTGTGGTATATGCAGAGACAATTTTTTGGGGTTTTATGTGACCAGCTAGTTTGGGTGCCAGCATACTTTTGGGCTGATGTGCGTTAATAGTAGGTTGAGGGTGCTACCGTGTCACTGTTGGTACAACTAAGTACCCCACAATCTACTGCATGGTTACATACCAGATTAATGTGGTGCAAACATAGCCACAGCAATTCTCGAACTTCTTGAAACACGGTGATTGATCTAGCGAGCTGACAACAAGTCCGAAAAGCGAAAAGATATCCCAGTCTTTTTTCTGCCACAATATATATGGCGGGTGCTGATATGTAGAATATTACAATTAGTTCCAAGCAAAGTCATATGATGATGACAACATACTGAAAATATGCACACTTAAAATAAACGGTCAATGGGAATGTTGCGGCTGTCATGGCTCAGAATAAGAGAGCCAATCGCCCACCATGTGGCGCAGAGTGATCCACCATTTTTTGCTTTTTCTGGGATCCCTGTGAGCCACATTTCAAATCGTTGGACGGAGCAGTCTAACTTTAGAGAGTGCGTGTTGACATGCCACGACTCCCAAGCACACAGAACATCTCCACATTACTCTAGATTCCAATCCTTGATGGATATTGCTTTTTTAAGCCTTTCCAATTTGGAACTTATCGATTGAATGCAGCATAGGTATCGAGGCTGACACTAAACAAACGAACAATGCGGGCAGTGATATGTAGGTCTACAGAAAGCTCAAGAGGACCTCTAAGAAGATAAATACCGCCCGCTTCTCCCCTCCTCGTCCCTTTTTTTTTTCCTCAACCCACTCTACATCCTCACAGTTTCAATTCCTATCCACAGCTTCCTTCTATCTCTACTTTCACTACTCGACCTCGAGCAAAACTTCTACAACCAGCACCACAATGCGGTTCACTCTTGCAACCATCGCTCTTCTCGCCGGTGCGGCTATTGCCGCTCCAGCAGTTGGTGACGTCGAAAAGCGTGAAGCTGCACCTGCACCTGAGGCTGGCGACTACGACTACAAGAACTACGACTACAAGGACTACGACTACAAGAAGGACGACAAGAAGGACTACAAGAGCTACGACGACAAGAAGGACGACAAGAAGGACTACAAGAAGGACGATTACTACCCGGACTACTACTCCAAGGTCAAGCGTGACGCTGAGCCCGACTACGACTACAAGAGCGACTACTACAAGAAGGATGATTACTACAAGAAGGATGATTACTACGACTACCACTCCAAGGTCAAGCGTGACGCTGAGCCCGACTACGACTACTACAAGAAGGATGATTACTACTCGGACTACTACTCCAAAGTCAAGCGTGACGCTGAGCCCAACTACGACTACAAGAGCGACTACTACAAGAAGGACTACAAGAAGCACGACTACGGATACGGTGGATACAAGAAGTACGATTACAAGCCCAAGAAGCACGAGAACCACGGCAAGTACTACAACGACAAACACCACGACAAGTACTACAACAAACGTGACGCCGTTGCTGAGGCCGAACCCATCGAGAAGCGTGAGGCAGAACCCGACTACAAGAACGACTACAAGAACGACTACAAGAGCGACTACGGATACAAGAAGCACGACTACGGATACGGCGGATACAAGAAGTACGATTACAAGCCCTACAAGAAGTACGACTACGACCACAAAGATTACGGCTACAAGAAGCACGACTACGACCACAAAGATTACAAGAACTACTACTAAGCCATATATCGACGGTTGCGGAGCTAGAGGACTTTGGACAAAAGGCGGGTTTAGGGAGGATAATGGTTATAGCATGGCAAGGTTTGAGTTTTGGGTTTTCTAATTTTTTCTTATTAATTTCTGCATTGCATGGTTAGAGGTACGCCTTTATGATTTATGAGGTGGACCGGCTGGGGCGGGGGGGATCTCCTTCTCTTCTCTTGTGGGGCTTTTATGGTCGGTTTTGGGTTTAATGTCCTTGGAAAATGGAAAATCTTATCTAGTTTTTGGTTGATAATGACATGGCACGGAATTATTTGAACATGGCCTTAATGACTCTTCTATCCGTGAATCTATCTGAATGCATGTCTACTCAGTATATGCATTTCAATTCGGCATTCATTCAATCGTCCTAATACTACCACTTCTTACCAAAGAATAGCTTTCATGCAGCTCATGCATGGGGCTTATTGAATCCCTCGATAAACCAAACGCCTGTCAGCTCGTGGCTGTTATCGGTCATTAAATTGAGGAGTTGTAAGATTTTCATGCGGGGCCGACATTTCAGCTGCGCCGGTGCTGACAGGACTTCAGCAGCTGAATATCGATAGGTTGTTCGGTGTGGAAAAAACTTTGTCCTGGACCGTATAGGGCTGCATATTAGCGCAGCCCACGCTACGACGAGATCTAGACCGTTGGTGATGCTGTAGTACCGCGGCTTACGCCGCGCCAAGTTGGCTTTCAACTTTTAGCCTAATGTTCACCATTTGTCGTTTGGACCCGGCAGTATTTCACATGCATGTGGAGAACGATAAGACAGCTGTAACATTGTCCGCGAGCTGGCTCAATTTGAGCTTTGATATGCAACTTGGGTCGGCTGGGCTAGTGAGAATTAAAAAGGGATTGCACAATCGACGACTGCGCCAGTGCGGGTTCAACCCTACGGTAACACTAAAATATGCGGCTTTGGCGTTTCTTTTTCACCCACTTCGGATCGTACGTCTGGTGCTGGAAGTCAAGACAAAAGGCGGAGTTTATGGAGAGAGTAATAATTTGCATGGATGATAAGATGATAAAGGATTCAGTCTTTGGGGAACCACCGTGAAATGGTCAAGCTAAAACCTTGGTCTGGGACCTCGATTCGGATTTCCCGTTGTCGCCATCAATATTGCGCACGGGTTGCCGGGTCAAGAAGGCATATCAATTACTTGCAGGTCAAGTGCGCACAGGAGTCTAATCGATAGTAGTCGATCTTTCTAAAGAAATAGTTGAAGTTAATCAAGCCGCTGCTGAGAAGGCCAAAAACGCTCGATTTGCCATCTAAAGGTTCCTATCAAGTCAAAATCGGGTGCGAGTTGTGTAAAACACTTTTAGCTGCCTAGGGTGTTCTATAACCACCAATTTCGGAATCCTGGTGATCATGACCAGCTTGGCTGGCTCTACACCTTGCGATACCTAGGCTCCAGGGTACTGGCGTGGCAGAGTCATCGGTTCCTCGATTCCTACCTTCCTCTACTTAGGAGATGTCTATCTATAGCAGGTAGTTAACGTTATCATTACGAAGTGATCAAGGCGTCGGCGTCGTCGGCGTCTTTTGTTGCCCATGCTGACGATTCTGAACCCTAATCTCCCCAGAATGAGAGACGTGATGTCGCGTCGTCACTTGGTCTGTCTATCAGCTGAGTGGGTTCGGGTCATGCAGAGTGGATCCCCCGACTAAAGCTGTCTGTCAGTGACATTGAGTAATATGCAACTCCGGGGCCGGTCATCTTACCCAAACAAAAACTACCCCACTCGAAGTGACTGAAGCATAGTGGCTCATGTACTGACTGCAGTACTGTACTTACGCAGGCTGCATATTAATGGCACTGAAACAGTGCATGATGCATGCAGCAGGAAAATAGAGTTGTCTCACCTTGTTCTAGATCTTACTGTGGCTGCAGCTAAGCACCCATGCAGCCTTATTTCGCTTGGCCATTGGTGAGCCACAGTTCCCTGTTTGGCAACCGATGAGCCACAATTCCCCATTACGGGAGCGATGCGGCTTCAACTAATTTTAGCACTGACATGTCTAGGGTTGCCACAACTTCCATGCTGACGAACATCGCTGCATTCTTCTGGACTTTCATTACCAAATACGAACGAAACTAATCATGGTAGGATTTATTTGGGAACAATCTGGGATTGGAATCAAGGCTCACCGGTATACGTACTGTATACCGCAAGGATATAGACGATGGATGAATATAGTAGATGACGAGATAGCTCACCATGCAGCAAACGGATGCCAACAACTGCCACGATAAATGTGTCGTCCGAGTCGTCAGAAGCACCATATACTTAAGTGCTCTATTTCGTCGCTCTTCATCAACTTATTCCACCATCTCATTCCTCGTCTTCACAGCTCCAATATCTTGGGTTTTCAACATCTTCCATTTCCTTTTCTTTCGGACCCAGACGAAAACCTATAACTTCCAACCTCATCTTCATATCGATATCAGTACCTAGATCTCGACTGCAACCGCCTCTACGATGCAGTTAACACTTGTAGCTATCGCTTTATTTGCGAGTGTGGCCTTCGCTACACCAGTGGCCAACAGTGAGAGCGGGCCCGTGATTGCCAGGTCAGACGATAAGTGGGATTCAAAGCACAACTACAAGCCAGACTACAAGCACGACAAGTATCAATACAACGACAATAACTACAACAAGCGTGATGCTGTGGCCAGTCCTGATGATCACGGCTACGATTACAACTACAAGTATCACAATAAGCACTACGACGGGTACAGCCACCACAAGCCCGGCAAGTACGACAGATACCATGACGAGCATCACGACAAACATCGCGGCAAGGACTACTGGAAGCGTGACGCCGTTGCTTCATATAAGGATGACCACGACTACTACGACGGACACAGGTATCACAACAAGTACCAGGACAAGCACTACAAGCCCGGTAGATACCACGACAAGCACGATGACAAGGACTACAACAAGCACCACGACAAGTACTGGAAGCGTAACTACGTGGAGACTCACAAGGTTGTCGTTGGAGGACCCGGAATCCTTGCCTACAATCCGCCGCAGCTTGTTGCGAAGAAAGGTGATAAGATCATCTTCGAGTTCATGGAGAAGAACCACACCCTTACTTCTTCCGAGTTCCAGACACCGTGCACGCCTAATGGAGATTTTGATACCGACTTCGTCCCAAACCCTGACAACAAGAAAGGAATCACCAGGGAGTTCTACGTCCGCGATGAGAAGCCTCTGTGGTTCTTCTGCCGCCAGGCCACTCACTGTTCTCAGGGAATGGTCTTTGCGTTGAACCCGACCCCCGAGAATACGTTTGAGAAGTTCAAGCAATTGGCTCTCGCAACGGCTGGCCAGGACAATGGTCAGGCTATCCCGCCCTTCGACGGAAAGAACGATAACAACTATGACAACTATAACGACAACTACGACAACTACGATAATAGCTACTACAAGCCGAAGGACAACTACAATAACGACTATAATAACGACTATAATAACGACTATAATAACGATTACAATGGCTACTACAAGCCCAAGAATGACTACTAAATGCGCTCATTGTTTGTGGGTTTGGGAGGGGATGCGGTTGACAAATTGAAGGATTGGGATGGGTGGGGCATGCATTTCGTTTTTATTCAGCATGGTATGGAGCATTTGGGTTTTGCATTTTTGGAGGGGATTTTCTGCATTTGTTAAGGGTGTTGCTTTTTTTTTTTAAGATTCATGAAGTTGCATCAATTAGGAGAGCATTATGGAGATTTTTGTGTGGGCTTTCACTCTTTTTATCTAGGGAATAGAACGGGTAATTTATTTATTGACATGGGAGCTCATCCAACCTGATTATACTGTGAGTGGAAATGGCTGCTTCGTATCGATAACGGCATGCATATGTATGACAGCCAGTTCCGTCCCAGCCGTTCCTGACACGCATGGCGCATGGTTGGCGTGCCTGGTGGGAATGCTTTTTTTAAGTAAGCATTAAGCAGAATGTGTTGCGACCCTGCCTTCTTTCCTGCCCTGCTCAAAGCCCTCGTCAGCATGTATGAAGCTTACATGAAAGATAGTAATCTAGGTTAGCTAACAGCAGCTTCGTATTTTGCAAGATTCTTACGCACCATCTCGGGAATGGCCGTTCAAATTCGGGCTACATAACAGGTGGAAATCTGATGGCGCCCTGGTATGTGAGCGATGAGTTGGTTAGAGGTGGTTCGAGGGCGGAATAGATGTGCGCTATCGTATACCAGACTTTCCTTTCGCGTCTTGCTACATTAATCCTTGTGACCTGCATCTAATCAATCATCTAATCAGATCCTGCATCATAGCCTCTCACCGTCGTATGAAGCAGAGCGGGTGAAGTCCAAAGGAGGCCACAGGAATTAATTATAATTAATGAGGGGATGTAAACGATTAAAATATGTAGTAGCTTAGGTAGTAATTGTTTTACTCCCCGCGCCAGTGCTATCAACTTTACATTGTACGGACCATTTAGTAGCTCCACGTCCTTGTTTTTTGTTTTAATCATACTGTATTCACTCAATCTAGAGTATGACAGTGTCCGACTTCCCTCTCTCCACCCTTCTCCTTTATAATTCAAACAATAGAACACGGAGCAAAAGAATAGAAAGGAGCGACAAGCGCACACTTAAACTCAGCTCAGCTGGGCGGTGCGGGGAACTTCCCCACCTCGATAACCGCGAGGAAGTCCATCACCGCTTCTTTCATAACACAAGGAAACAAAAGCAAAGTCGCGAGCCCTTCTTCCCCTGCTTTCCAGCCTGTTGCCCGCCCGACCGCCTTAGGTCCCACGCCTTGGCATTTGTGTACATTTAATTCCCTGTTTCTCTCTTGCCTTCCATTTTTACCACACTCTCTACACCTTGCACTCTACGGCTTTGCGAATTCGAGGAGGAGATGGTTTCACTAGGTGCAGCATAACGTCAATTCTAAACATGGTATACGTAAGATAAGTATATATATCCCCTAGGCTGGTTGGAAGAGAGATTCGGTATATTTGAACACGAAGTCAGCTATTTATAACTAACCCCGAACACAGTTTCTCTATTGAGCTCTAATTTTCGGGTCACGGCAAACTTCTGCCCGACATAATTGAATACGGTCGACTAGCCAGCTAAGATGGATGATGCTAGAATTAGAAGGGATCCGTGGATGCGCGATTCCCACAGTATACACGCATTTAGGAGCCGTAAAGGACGAGAGGAGCATCTGGAGACGGATAGGCGGTTGCTGATCTTAAGCTATAGAGCCCAGAATCTAGTCTATATAATGTGTGCCGGCAAAGAATAACAGGATATACTGTACCGGGCTTTGTGCTTCGTACCCGGGGTATTGATTACATGGCAGAATGATTCATACTGGGTAGGCTTACAGTTTCCGAAGATCATACTTGTTGAAAGTGGTTGTTGGTTCACCAGGAATAGACATAGATTGTAGTTTTTGCATGTATTTCAAGTTGTAATTAATTCAGCACAAGTTACCTCCCCCATTGATTACAGCTAGCTGCACTCATACTCTCCTTGATTACGATTACCAAGTCAGAAATCTTTTATACCATACCCCTTTTGATTACTGATTACGTATGAAGCACAAAGCCCGGTACAGTAATGAGGAAACCAAAGGAAACTCGAGATCTGACGAAAAGAATCCCACGAGTTATTGGGAAATCCGATTGAACGTAACATGGAATCATGGTGTCGCTCGTTGGCCGTTTGGGGTACTGCATTGCCGACTGAGGACAGAGTTATTGGGTTGCTGGCTTATCATGATGATGAAGATTTTTCCTTGTCATCCCCCGATATCATCAGTCACAACTTGGCACTCGTGTTCGGATTTCATTTCGTGTCAGAACACAAAATATACAGTGACATGTATTCAATAAAGATACGGAGGAGAGAGACGAAAGCCAACTCCACCTTCTACAGATAGGCGAGCCTCGTTTCCCAACTAGAACTTCCGAGGCCCTCATTTCCGACGGTCGAGGAGCACTTCTCCCCGAGTAGGATTTCTGAATCCCACTGTTATGTGGGCCCGAGTCGTCGCAGGAGCTTCGAAACACATTTACTACAATCGAGGGGAAATACCGCATACTTTACCGGTTTATCGGGTGGGTCGATTATCGACACAGAATTTCTCGCATCACATTCAGCACTAGAGACCTCCCTGCCATATTTTGCCAGGCACTGATCTGCATCTACTACTGTACCCATAGTTTGGGACGGGACTGGCCGCTAACAAGCAAATTCATATGGGACAAGCCGTTTCTGACAACCTGGTGATGGATGGGCATGGAAATTTGGGCTGGTATTGATATGACTAGCAGCGCCCAATTTTTTCATTATAGTCATATTGAAAGTCTATAATAACGGGCAGGCTAGGGTCCAGGGGATAGCTTCTGACATACTTCGCTTTTCGTAAGGAAAAGTCAAGATTACCTACCCATACTGACAGCAAAATTTTATGAGACAATGGCCTTCTGATGTTGACCGATACCATTAAAAGATGAAATGGACACTCTTTACTGATTTCTGACGTCCCAGTTACAATGACTAGTACAGTATTCTCGGGGACGTTTCTAGATCACCATATCTCTGACCGAACTTTCCTGATCTGATACCTCTCTCCTCCATCTAAGCTCCTCCAGAGAATCCGCAATCAGACCAATACAAACAATGGCAGCCATGCCGGCGCCTCCCGGGATGAAATATTTGTCAGCTTGGGGATTTAGATAGTGTAGTGCTGTTGTTCCGAAGGTCAACGACAGGTGCAGAAGGATAATGACGAAAGAACCTGGGGAGAGCGGGAGAGTTCGTCGGGGTAGCATCGGGTGGCTTCTTGCGAGAGCAAATGGTGAGAGAAGCTACTTTGTGAAGTTTTGCTTGTCAGGATGGATGCAATTATGGACATTGGCAATGGATCATGATGACGGGTTTGGGGAGTCATGATGAACTAGGTGCATAGAATATTACTCGACTGAAGGGTACGAGTCACTTTTCATGATTAACTTTGCCACTACATAAAGACAGGTCAACCCCAGTCTCACGCTTAAACTACTAGTGGCAAGTGTGCCCCCCTTTACCCAGTCAGAAAACACATGCTTGCATACAAACTAGCACAGGCACTTACCATCAACCAGGTAGTCGGCACCAGTTACGTACGAGCTCGCTAAACTGGCCAGGAAAACATACACACCCTTTAGCTCCCACACCTTACAGAACCTTCCTGCCGGGCAATCACCCAGCCAGTTATTGACCTGGTCCGGGTACTTCTGGATCATGATGTCGTTCCTGTGTCAAATCAGCACAACGATCATCTCGGGGAGTACAGACTAGTCCCGACGACTAGAAACAAACATTTCTGTGTCGATGTATCTAGTGATTGCCAGGAGTTAGCGGAAAGAGACAAAGCGAGGCAAAGAATTATACTCACCCGGGACTCACAGAGTTCACCTGGATATTATACTGCGCGAACTCAACTGCCAGTGCTCGAGCGAGATGGACTACTGCAGCTTTGGTAGCGCAGTACTATTATGATGTCAACACCCTGCATCCTCTTGTCTGGCGTGCAACCTCACGGTAGCTTCCGCAGGGTAGCCAGAGGGGACAGTTGCAAACGTACGATTGATTCTCGCTGGGGCCTCAAAACCATGTGACCACTACACGATCGTCAGTGAGATTTCGGCAAATTCTTGCTGCTTGTGCAATAGCGCTAGCACGTAGTCTCGTCCCAGACCCTAGTGGATCCTTCGTGGGCTCAGCCTTGCGGCGAGCGAACTTGCGACCGACGTCAGGCTACGCGACGAAGCAATAGACAGACAATCCCACTTTATAGATGCCGTGAAGACAATCTTCCCACCTCCATTCTCTTTCATAATCCTGGAGAATCCAATCAGCCTACGACAAATGCACCCCATCATCCAATCTCACATTGCAGCCGACTGCGCGGTATACAGCGCTCCAAGGTGGTTCACACCATTGATGTATTGGGCCTCCTCTGGTTTCATTTCCAGTGCCGGGGTGTCGGTATACACTCCAGCGTTAACAACAACCACATCCAGTCGACCGAACTCCTCAAACACCTGTTTTGTCACCGTGTCGATTTCCTCGGAGTTGGACACATCAGCCTTATAGGCTTTTGTCGTGGTGGTGGGATATGCAGCCTGTATCTCTAGGGCTCGTTGCGTCGCTAGGGCTGACGTCTTTTCTGAACTGTGGATGATTGCGATTGCTCTGGCGCCGGCCTCTGCATAGCCCTGGCAAATGGCAAAGCCGATGCCTCTAGACCGTCGTTATCAGCATGCATATCTAAATCCTCTCCGGATGCATAAGACTCTTCCCCTCGCGTCGTTTTGTTTGCACATTATAACTAGTGAGACAACAATGTACATGTAGGGCGCGGAGCGTACCGGTTTCCACCTGTTACAAGGCAAACTTTGTCTTGCAGCGAAAACAGTTGAGAGAGGGGAGTGGACTCAGATGGGGCGGTAAGTAGGCTCATTGTCTGTCTGTCGTGTGCTGGTGGCGTTCTGTTTGTATTTTGGAGGTTTGTTGGTGGGCGGGGTGGATGGTGCAGTATAATGTGTACGACGGTGGGCTAAGGCTCTAGATGAGGGGGATGGTGCGGACTGTTTGTTGGCTCTGGCGGTTGATAGAGTACATAGGCAGGTGGGTCTTTAATTTGTACGATTCGTATCCCTTGCAATGACGATGTAGCAGACACATAGTGATTGGGGAGAATAAGATCTTCCCAAATCGCAAACGACATCCGTAAATTGCACTGTTCGCGAAGTAAATCTGCATGCATGGAAAACGACCCTGCACAGAAAGATGAGAGCGACACGATGGTTTGGTTCGTTGGATGCAGGGCTTGCCAAAACGGATTGCTTTTGCACCTGGAGGAACCGCCAATGGGAATGGGACGTGACGTCGCCATGCATATATGTGCCTAATATCTAAAAGGAGGGGTAGCGGGGTATCGTTATCGAATATGCGAAACCAAACCTCCGCCTTAACACCTTGATGGAGGTTCAGCCTACCATTGAAGGGGTGAGGGATGGTTTGTGTGGTCGGTCGAGACATCCGTATACAATAAGCCGTAAGATCTCTGCGAGGGAGACTAACTGTGAAATACATCCCACCCGATCGGATTCTGCACCATTTCATTCCGAACAGACGGGAGGAAACCGGTGCTTACAGCAAGCGGTAACTGGTCTGATAATATCTCGGGGTAGAAAAGGTTCATAACAGGGACTTTTGAGTGGCTATAGCTAGGACTTGCTTGATATGTACATTCTCCACTTCAGAAACACTGTTTCCAGTAAAAAGTCCAGCCAATTGCATGTCTAGGTTATAAATGCCGGGCCCGAGTACCGAATTATTTGGCTGTCCAGGTTGTGTAGCGTGGCAGGATGCGTATAAAAGCGGCGTCAATATGTCAGTTCATGCGCGCCAGCTTGAGCCAAGGAGTGAATGTAGAAACTCTCACCGTGAGTCGGCCGTCGGGTACAAACTACCGATTCAGATAATATGATACGTGCTAGTGGTGTAGATTGTGAGATTGATATGAGATTACCATGCCTCGAAAGTGCATTTCCACAAGGCTTACTGAATGCAGTGCATTATATAGCTAGGAATATGGTTTAGAACAAAATGAATACATTGCACTTGCGTAAGAAACAAAGGCTAGAAAACAGAGACAAACCGAAGGAAAACAAGCTACTGTAAACATCCAAATGCTTTCCCTAACATGGTCGCTAACGTCCGCCATGCATATGAGACGGGCTTCATATATCGTCGTATCATACGGCGTACCGTATTAAAACGTTATTGACAATAATGAAACTAGGTTTCAATCCTCACGATGCACAGGAATTGGGATCTCCGCCATTGCAGCAAGGCGGAACATGTGCCTCTCCTTCTCATAGACACCATCATAGTCCACAGTCGCCGTGTCTGTCTATATCAGCCTCTTGCCTTGCCTTACTCACATTGGGGTACTTACGACACGTAGATCGGTTATCAAAAATCACCACCGTCTTTGGTTTCCATTGCAGCCGAATCTGGTAATCATGGCCCTTCGAAATGTGATCCATCAAATACTTGATCAACCAGTCTGTTTCTTCCTTTTTCCAGCCCTGGATTCCAGTGATCCACTCATCGTTCACAAATAGAGACTTCTCTCCCGTAACTGGGTGTACTCGCACCAGCGGGTGGTGACTCGTCACTGGATCTTTTCTGCAAAGGCCACCGTGAGAACGGGCAAATGCACTTATTTTCTCCGAGCTGTGTGTTGCCACCAAGGTGTCCAGCATAGCCTTGAAGCCTGGTGAAAGCCGTCTTTTTACGTATCAGCATCCTAGTAAACATGCAGTATATGATGGGGAGAGTGAATTACTTGTAAGCCTCGGTCATGCTCGCAACAACTGTATCTCCGCCCACCTCAGGACACTGCAACATGCAAAGCACGACATATCCCGGAGGCTGTCGCTCATAACTGACATCATGATGCCAAATACTTGCACTGCTCTTCTGCTCGAAAAACTTGTTGATCTCTTTGTAATTCCCATCGCGATAAATGATATGAAACCCGGGAAATCCAGGTACAGAGCCAGTGATGGGCTGGTAATTCGGCTTCCCAAAGTGGTTTGCGAACTGTTGTTGCTGCGCGGGACCAATGTCGGCAAAATCTTGGTCTCGAAACATGACAACTTTTCGCTCGGATACAAGGAGGGCAAGCTCGTCCCGCTGCTGAGAAGAGAGAGAAGAAAGCTGGAGACCTGTAACTTCGGTCCCCATCTTTGGGGAGATGGGTGTAGTAATGACCCCTGGAAGCAGCAGGTTGCGTTTCGAGGGGTCAGCTCGGACACCTGGATCGGTGAAGTTGAACGGAGGCATAGGTTTAAAGAAGTTGGGTTCCCACTTGGGAAGATATTGAGGATAAGCAGTACTAGGCTTTCGCACAGGAGGGGGGCCTGCTTTGATGGGGACGTTGATATCGTAGACTTCTTCATCATCTGTGCATGACGAGGAAGTGGAAGTAAGAGTAGGCGAGGGTGGAGCTGCGTGAGGCGCCATTGTGAGATTGAGGGATGACAGACGGAGTTAGAGGTGATGAAAAGGTAGTAGAAGGTAGATTATGATACCGCGGAGGTTGTGAGATCTCTGACGATGTCAGTGTGGAAAGTGACCTGAGAGACACGGGCAGGAGGGGATTTATACCCACCGTGTCCGTCGGTAGGCCCAATAAACAATTGCTTCGGACTTGGTAAACATTGTGCACTGGTAGCCATAATCGTCGTCATAATGCTTCGGCGACGGAACAATTGAGGAGGGCTGGAGTTTCAGTTCTGTTCGTGGTGCGGGGGTAGTTGAAAACCGTAGGAAAATCTTGGGTTTTCGTGATCATGCAACCATAACTGCAGTTGCCATTGGGTTGCAGATCTGGCCCGCCGCCCTGGTTCCGGAACAGCAAAACGAAGAAATCCAAAAAAGGAAAGCACAATGCATGCACTAGGCTAATATTACAGTGGAATTGCCAACTTCAGTACTTAAATACATGTGTGCGTTCGTACTGTATGCGAACAGACTATGGCAAGGCTTGAAAACTGGCGAGCTTAGTCCAATGTCCATGCATGTAGCACCTGCATAGACAATTTCGAGCAGGCGATAACAGCAGCGAGACACAACGTTGTAACCTCGGGCGCGACAGAGCTAATGGTGCGCCATAACGTCACGATAGGTATCAATGCCTTCTTTGCAAACCAATACCCATTCCCGAGTTCCGGTGAATCCTGCATATCACCGCTTGCAGAATTATTCGAAGTCAGTATATCGAAGCCCTTGCTAGAGACACAGCCCGAAAATACTGTTCCGGATCCACGCCTCTTTGCTAATGCCAGCCCCACTGGGTGTCCCCCGCATGTGTCACAATGCAACGTACCGGCGGGCACTCGCAGGATAATACGAATATTACTGTTTATCTCCGAAGTTTGCTAGTCGTCTGTATAGCCTGAAAACAGTCCTACAGAACATCAAGAAACGTTCAAGGGTACGATCGGCGTGTGCATCTGTACCAAGTTCGAATTCGAACGGTAGGCCATCTTTACGATGCAAGGCATACTCGGTTTGAACGAGAAGTGGGGCTGAGAAGTAGAAATTTCTGCAAACCAAATACAAACGAATACATGTCACTGAAACCAGCATCTCGATCGCTAATATTTAGACATAAAGTATGTTGTGCAGGGTGGAGGGATTGGTTGCATTGTATTACCCCATATCTAGTGAACATTTTAACCCCAAGTCGGTATAAAGTTCGTCTGATGTACATATCTACAAAGAATATTGGCGAAAACGGTCGACCGGCGATCGGCTGACCATACCACCCAACTTCAAACTCAGTCGGATCCCGGAGCCCGCGATCATGAACAATCACTGGGGTTGAATTTAGACACATGACCGGTCAACGGTGGTTTCTAGGCAGATGAAGTGTACGAACTCAAGATTACTGCGCAGCAGCTGTCAGTTCTAGAAACAGCATGTCTAGCAACCGGACCTCACCGGCCTGTCATCATATGACGACAGGATACATGACGGTCTTGTATAGTAATATCCGTAAGGTACGCAATGATCACCGCGCTTGGGAGTTGCATGGGTATACCCCACAGTCCCATAAGCCAGGACGTGGACACATTTGCAGGTGCATGAATGTGCGCATGTAATATACGCGGTAAACGCAGCACCAACGTTATCCTAACAATCAAATCTAATCGATCAATACTATTATGGATCACCCCACACAGTCCCAAAGCCTCCTCGTGTACCACATTCGGAGCTGCTATCAAGAAATGATGTAGACGTTTATGCCTTGTCTGCACCAATATGGCGGAAGAACAAACAAGAAGATCAAGCGTCAGCTCCGTGTATGGGAAGTTTGCCCACAAACTGCCTACTCGAGGCGGCGGGTGAGGCACGGTAATAGCGCTGCCCCGTCCCGATGATTTCGACAGGAAGAAGTCAGTCCGCCTTCCCTTCTAAGCCCATTCATTCAGCCATCTAGCCATCTAGACCATAGACGAGGGGTATAATATTAATAAACTGCAGTCTCTCGGTCCCGCTGTGGCTAATTGATAAAAAAACGATGACTGTATTCATTCAGACTTGAAGCTTAATCAATTCAATCGACGCAAAGGATAGGGTCCTTTTGGTCAGCTTGTAGCCCTATTAAGTGCATACCATTACTACAGTGAGACACTTGAGATTGATTGCCTAGATTTATTCCATCAATTGCATGCGACCACAAAACCGTCATCGTAAAGTCTTTAGGTGTATCGACCTGGGAATTGCCTTAATTCGAGAACAGCTGTCTATATATAATGCACGAAATCACGGGAGTCATGTTACCCATTAGCTTCAATTAAAATTCGGGTAGTTCATTACAGTGCAAGATCACAATTCAACTTTAACGTTTCCCTGGGCTAATAGACACGAACTAAAGCCTATTTCATCGGTTTTATTTACTTCACTATTTATTTATCGAGGCATGCAGCCCGAAAGCTATGGCCAAAATTACTTCTTACAGAAAGTAGCGACACATAAATAAACACATACAGATTTTATGCAGCAAAGACGGTATTGCCTTGTGTCATTGAGCGGTCAAGCTCTTGTTCTTGCTTTTTTCCTAAATCCCGCTCATAACACACGGAATGGAACTCGGTGGGTTGAAAGTGCGCCCTATATTCAAGGTCTAGAGACCCAATCAATTGCTATAAGTGCCAGAGGTAGTGATCCAGTCGTTTCGAGTTGAAATTCGTAGTAGTTATCGTGGTCCAAGGCTTCAGCTGGGTTCTCCCTGGAGTTTACTCTTCCTAGAGTCGAGTGGATTCAGTGACGTATATGCCATTTCGGTAATTGGCGTTAGTGATGATAAGAGGCATCTCGAGGGTTAATTGTGCATTGCTCGAGATTATCCTCACCGAGCTTGAGATTATTCTCACCGGATGCTCTCGCAAACCAGCGTCTGTCTCTTTCGCAAGCTTAGCCGGCAAGCTTGCCGACGGAAACTCCAAGCACGAGAGCACTTACCGGGCTCGAGGCGTCTTGCAGGATGCAAGCGCGCGCGCGGCGTCATATAAATTGCAAAAGTTTAATGTTAGTTATACAATATCCCCGTTTCCACCCATGATTCCTGGCAAAGGGTATCAAGTCAGGTAGCCATTTTAAATCAAAACCAAAGCATTAATGTGGCTAAGCCTTTTCTTCTTCGCTATCGCTGACTCGCTATTCGGCGTATGACTGTGATGGGGAAAGATCATGTATCAAAGAAGTGAGTTTGGCCGTTGATCCCGTGACTACATCCGTATCTAATCTTATCTCAATCCCTCATCTTATCTTATCTTATCTACTCTCGGTGTCTCCGAAGACACACCGTCTATCGTATGATACGATGTTGTTCGCATTAGTACTATTATATCCGCTCCTTACAATTTGGGATCGAATTGTCATCAACGCCGGATTATCTTTTTGCGTCTCAGGAGACACCTCGAGCCTTGGTGTCTCATCTCCCCGGCCGTCCGTCCAGACGACCTCGTCCCTTTTATCACTAAACTGCAATCTTGAGTTGTGGGCGATTCTCTACAACAGCGAAGAGGAAATCCAAGCCCTTTCTACAACTTCCCACTAAACTTAATTTCTAAATTACCATTGGCTAGTCTAAACCAATCGTGTCATGCATATGTGAAAACCTCAAAACAAGTACCCCACTTGCATATCCAACAAGGTTAGCCCCATGCGAGTTTCGGCTCTAACATCCTCTAGTAATCGTGGGAAGGCATTGAGACGGCGATCATGGGCATGATGAATCCTGTTCAGAACTTGATATATACCTACTTTCTGACCTTGCATGCACTTCAAGCCTTCTATTGAAAAAATGCCTGCAGTCTTTGCCCCACGCGTTCGCTTTCGATCGATCCCAACGTTTCTCACCCGCATTATCAAACAGTATCACCAACGCACCGTTCTAAGTGGAAGGTTTGGTACGTTCGCCATTGAAATGGGGATGGTGTACCTTAGCGTGGTTGGCGTGGTCTTAACCGAGACCCGACGAATGTCTGACGAGACTCGTGGGGGTTTCGATATACTCTAGGCTCGCATTGAGCCTCGGCTCACGATCGAAGCGTGGTAGCCGCGCGCTTGCTGCATGAGTCCTGATAGTATTTGGAAACTGATGATGGTAGTAAAAGACTACAGACGAGAATGTGGAACTAGGTATGATCGGAATGACGGCACAACGAACACAAGATTGACGCAAGGAGAACACACAAATTCTTTCTGAATGGGGTGTTCGGGTATGTCGTAGAATTCATTCACACTATTATCACTCGATGCTCAACAAACGAGCTTTAGCCCCAGAACATACTGGAATCTTGGTAGATTAGTTTAGTTTAGTCCACTCAAATTGAACTCTATCCAGCTTGTAGATAACACTAAATAAGTGCGACTTGCTCGCCATATATATGCATAAATGTTTCGGACCAGGGTGAAACAATTGCCAATCGGCCATGCCGGCCACCACCGATCGCAAGAACAGTGTGCATAATACCTCAATATCATGGAAGGTATATTTGAACGCTTTCACTTGATCGAATCGAAATGTACCATGTAACCCGCGTGAATGTCCCGGACGAGAAACGCAGCATCCCAAGTCCGTTGGGCCCACGCGCGGCGCTCACCTCCCACAACAGATAAGTCGTTTTGCCCAATATACTTATACCCACAGCTTTACTAATGAAACCCCTAGCAAACCTGCCCGCATCACCAAAAATATCGTAGAGATCACCGCAGGCACGAACGCACGAGGATGTTTGCATACCTCATATACTTCAATTGCAAACGAATGTGTCGTCTGTAGTAGACCGGAGTATCTACTGGTCACACCTTCCATTGCCTCTCAGAAACGAATACTGAGTGCAGTTAAAGAAGCTAGCTAAATTTCCAAAGGATTATAAGTATTGTACTTCGCTCGAAACAGTTGCGGATGGCCTTGAAGGTCCGTTATCCTGGGTTGGTCGGTTGATCGTGGGCAAAAATTGATACCTATCACTGTAACGTGGTAATTCATCCACCCAAAGTTTTCTGGCCACCTACAGCTGTGAGGATGTTACAGGGTACAAAGTACTACCAAGAGCACGATTGCGTGAAGGGGTGGACACGGGATGTTGAACTGAGACTCTAGCATTTCAAGTATCTTACCGATATATGGACACAATATAGCTGGTCATTATCCGATGATATCTCTTGGTGTGCCTGCCTGCCATTGGAGGTAAGCATCGGGGCACAGGAACTACAGTAGAGAAAATCCATGACCAGGGACAACCCCCACGTTCATGCGGCCAAGAAATTTAGGGAATAATTCCGACCGTACCTGAAATGCAGGTTCGCATACTAAGTTTTCTCGCGTAGGTTGAGCTTGATTGTTTCAAGGCTGTTTATCAATCAAATATGGCACACTTAATGCATTACATTTCTCGAGGAAACCCGCTGCCGCCGCCGCCGCCGCCGCCATCAGACTTTCTGAAGCACTTATATTTAACTTGGAGTAATATGTATCTATTATGTTCTTTGGGCTTGAGGAGTGCATCTGCAGCACCTCCTGGGTGCGTTGGCCGTGGACGCCACTGAGGAGCTAGTTTCCAAGCTTAATTAGTCGAGATCCTTTACTAGAGTTCTACGTATGTTAGCCTTCTCACATGCGGTCGACCAGCCTAGAGAAGGTGGGATCGAAGTGGTTCCTGATAATGGCTCTACTGTTAACGCGTTTGTAGGGCCGTTTTGGTCATCAAATATCACTCTGCCTGTGGCACTGTATGCATTTGTTTGTTTGTAATCATATTGCATTCGGCCGCTGGCGGCCATGGCATATCCCGTACATATTTCCTCCCCGCTTCTTCCGTAACATAAAGAAACAAAAGCAAAGTCGCGAGTCCTCATCTCCCAAAACAAAAGAAACCGCCAAAAAACAACATCAAACTTTTACACCCCCCCATCACTCGACTCCTCGTGATCTGAGTTCTCCGCCTCCTCCGCCACTCCGCTAATTCTGCCGACAGCTGTACAAAATAAGAAATCCAACAGAGCCTGCGAACATTTTTCTTCTGCAAAAACGAGAGACATTGGCAATGAAATCTTCGGCTTTTTAAACACCTTTTCAACACCCTTATAACCATCCTCCCCCTCTTGCCCGTCCACCCAAAGCCTTTTTTGTTCTCGTTTCCATCTTTTGCACCACTTAAAAAGGTGGTCTCTTGTCTGATATTCGTGCCCACACCACCAGCATTTCATATCTCTTCTTTTTCCGATCCGCAATAGGTATTTCGCAATCAGTGCATGTCCTGACTTAAGCTGATAAAACCTCGCCGCAATCGTCTTTTTGGCTCCCATCACCGCACTGTTACCCCCCCTTTTTACCAAATCATACCGGTAACTGTGCTTTGACTTCTTCCCCAACTCTTTTATTTCTTTCTTACTTTCTTCCCATTTCGTCTCAGTTAGCCTTCGACTAATATGGGAGAAAGAAACATAATCTAAAAACGGTAGCGGATTTTGCGTTTCGGTATAACTTCCGCAATGCTTATACGCCACCTTTGTCGCTTGTTGATCCGCTTCTTCATTGCCTTCTATCCCCTTATGAGCAGGTACCCACCGGTACTCCACCTGGATATTTTTTCTGGCTAATGCATCGGTCCAGTTCATCGTTCGTAGCGCTAGTACCTGTCCTGGTCCTGGCTCGTCCGATTGTATTCGTCTTAAAGTTGCCTGGGAGTCCGTAAAAACCGTAACCCTGGTAACCTCCTTTCTTTCTGCCATCTCATCCG
>Ga0307512_10001210_pt1 | contig 37364 bp, 42 predicted proteins | sample 14_EM_MG_FD_200267 | JGI IMG/M metagenome (GOLD analysis project Ga0307512, IMG submission 200267) | Populus trichocarpa ectomycorrhiza microbial communities from riparian zone in the Pacific Northwest, United States - 14_EM | ecosystem: Host-associated > Plants > Roots > Unclassified | place...
GAGCCCCCAGTCATATGCGAAGCCCGAATTCATGGGACCCCAAAACCGCCGTGATGGAAAGCATCCTGACGCTATGATCAAAGACTTCAGAGCATTACTCGACAATACGCAAGACGCAACGCACCGTGTGGCAATATACAGCGGCACGCAGGAGTTTATCAAGCATCAGAGTCGTAACCTGACGTATATATCGGATGATTAACTGCACGCAATGGAGCTCTGTATTTACCATTGTATTAAGGTCCAAGTTGAGGGTTTAGATGTTGAACGCATATCTCAGATGTGTCGATGCACAGGAAGCCAGAGCTGGCGCGGAGGGGATCCACGGAACGACTGGGTATGGGTAAAGCAACGCTTGGGGAGGTGTTATGGCGCGCTGAATGGGCGTCTCCCGTGGCAACTGCAACGACTATTCAAAATCAAACTCCTAAATGAGGATGGAGCTTTCGTTGAGTACTGGTTAGCCCTGGTGCTCACCACAATACCTGAAAACTCGGGTAACTTGGATCCGGTCTCGAAATTTGTACAAGTGAGAAAAGCACCTGCAGCCGTTCCTTTGCAAGTTTCCAGCGTGGGAAATAGTGTCCGCTGCGCGCACGTCATTCCAGAGATAGCTACTCGTAGTAAGACAGGAGACTGACGGAACGAACGATGGATTGTCAATTGCCACATAGATCTGGCGACTTGGAATGATGTGTATAATTAGTACAGAGAGAATTGCATTTTGCGCGCAGGTAGAAGGAACGCGAGGAGAGATTTTCGCAGCGTCACCCATCGCCTTGCAATCCAGTATAATTAGTAAAGAGAGAATTGCATTTTGCGCGCAGGTAGAAGGAACGCAAGGAGAGATTTTCGCAGCGTCACCCATAGCATTGCAATTCCGATGCAAGCGCGTACCCAATGAACCCATTCCGACGTATGGTCACAGTTGGCCACACTGCCAGAGTGAAGGTTTAAAATAGGAGACCGACAGAACGTGAAGAAACCGTGAAACAGCGATCAGCGGGCGATATTGAACGCGACGGGTTGAATTGACGCCGGGCGCGGAGTAATCCGCCACCGCGGTGTCTCTGACGGCTCTGACAGAGCGCGTCCACTCTGACGGAGCCATTCCGCCCGGACGGAAATATTTTTTGCTGATGTATTACCCACTGATGGCTGGTTCACCCTTTCGTGTCGTTCTGTCGGTCACTTATTTCAAACGATCACCCTGGCATTGTGGCTAACTGTGGCAATTGGCCGGAATTGGTTCTGTGGGTACACACTTGCACCGGGATTCCAATGCGATGGGTGACACTGCAAACATCTCTCCTCTCGTTTCTTCTACCCCCGCGCAAAATGGAATTCTCTCTTCCCTGATTATACAGGTTTAGAAGGGGATTGGTGACTCTGCAAAAATCTCTTCTTGCGTTCCTTCTACCTGCACCCAAAATGCAATTGTCTCTTTACCAATTATACACATCATTCCAATTCACAAGATCTAGGTGGCTATTGACAATCCATCGCTTGTTCCGTCCATCTCCTATCTTACTACTAGTAGCTGTCTCTGGAACGCCGTGCACGCAGCCGACAATATTTCCGAAGCTTAACACTTGCCAAGTAACAGATGCCAGTGCATTTCTCAATTGTACAAATTTCAAGACTGGATCCAAGTTACCCGACTTTTCAGGTATTGTAGTGAGCGCCAGTGCTAGCCAGTACCCAACGAAAGCTCTATCCTTGTTTAGGAGTTTGATTTTGAATGGTCGTTGCAGTTACCAGGGGAGACGTCCAGTCAGCGTGCCATAACACTACCCTGGTGGTTGCTTTAGTCATACTAAGTCGTTCCGTCGATCCCCTCAGCGCCAACTCTGCCTTTCTGTGCATTAACACATCTGAGATATGCATTCCCCATCTAAACCCTCAACTTGAACCTTAATACCATGGTAAATACAAAGCTCCATTGCGTGCAGTCAGTTATCCGATATAGACGGCTTCTTGCAACTCTTATAATTTGTAAATGCCCGTGTCCTGCTGTTGGTTAACAAACAGTGCGTTCAGTCTTGTTTATTGTCGAGTCATGCTCTGAAGTGTTTGATCTTAGCGTCAGGATGCTTTCCATCAAGGCGGTTTTGGGGCCAAAAGAATTCGGCCTTCACATATGACTGGGAGTCCAAGGGGGCAGCCAGATCAGCACTGGCATGGACGGCTTTGCAGGCAGTAGCGCTCTTCGCCTGAGGCTGAGTGAGCGCCTGAAGATTCAACTCTCAGATTTCAATGTACAGAATGCAATGCTGAAAGGTGAATACTTGCGGTAGGTAGTTGAGATTGTGATTGGAGGCATTCCAACCATCCTTGAGGTTAATTTTAAGTTCTTGTTCCTATCTCTCAGTAGAAGGATATTGCAAGGATCCATATCGAAAAATCTGTTCGACCCAATGAAACATCAAGTGGATCTTCGGAAAGTTGAAGTGGCCATCCATCTCCTTGAACTCATCTATCTTGTGGCTGATATAATCCCGCCTGGCGTTCATTTCGCGCTGCTTCTTTGACGGCATCCAAGTTTCACCATTTGTATTCTCATCTACCTTTCGCTTCTTCACAAGTTCCATTCTCAGGGCATTGGCTTTGGCCTTGACCTTTTTGCCGGCTTGCCTAAGTAAGAAAACATCTCTGATGGTGTGAAAACGATGCAAGGCATCCTCCATCTAGCTCAAAGTTGCATCATTGTGTGATTTATACGAAACATACATATAGAATTCTAACAATGCCTGCGTACACCCCATTGAGCGATTGAATATGGGATGCTGAGTGGGGCTTCCGCCTCATGCAGACTGTGTTTCAACTCCAAGCAGGAAGCGGCTGATTTCCTTTATCTCCTTCCCATTCCATTGAGAGACTTCTTCATATGATAAATTTCATAGCTTGAGGTCGTGGTAAAGCAGGCATGGATAACTACATTGCACTGTACTTGTCAAGCCATTCATTCATCTTCATGAAGTGTAAAGTCCACTTCTGGAGGTGGTCAAGCATGGTGATCTGCATTGTATGGAGCAGGTCTGGCTGTGGGAGGTAACTCATGATGGAGGGAAAATGTCGAAACGTGTTGAACCCTCAGTAGATAAGCCATGATCACTGTTCGGCATCAGCTGCCTTGGTGCGGGCATCACTAAGCATTCTGTACAGGTTGTGATCCCACCAGGGGTGTTGCTTGCAAGAAGAGACATAATCGCCAAGTTCGTTCTTTGGACACTCACACCGAAAACAGACATTGTGGTTGGGATGATATAGGTCACTATACTCTGAGCAATCTGCAAGTCATGCTGATAGAACTTGTTATCAACACCAGGAGTTGCCATCTGCACAGATAGTTTTAGGAATGGGTCCAATTTTGGACCCGGCCAGTTTTAAAGGTCTGTGTGGCAACGGCCTTACCTCATCAAAAATTGACGAATTTGTATGGAAACCATCACTTTATGGCCACAAATATTGATTGGAGAGTGTAGTGTTTGGTATCTATAATATGCAGCTCAGGGCGGAGCATCTTTTGGCCATCTCCGATTTTTGATATCTTTAAATTTCAGCAAGTGGTAGCCCAAAAATTTCGTTTTCCACCCAATAATAACATTAAATCCAAAGCAGCTTGCGGAGTTCTGAAGATATCAAATTCAGAGACCGTCAAAAGATGCGTCGTGTGAAGTGCCTTATTTCATTCACCAAACACTAAGTTATGGGTTGAATAATGAAGGACTGAATTGAGAGAACTGTTTGGCACAAACCTGGACTGAACCGCCTTGTGCAGGGTTTTGTTGGAACCGGTATTGTAAAAACGGTCCAAACATGGAACAATTGCTAACACTATGCACAGCCAACCATGTAATACCCGCTCTCGGTGTTAGGATTTTGTTCAAAGGTGACAGGCTGGAGTACCCACCAGAGTACGTCATTTAGCACCGCTCAGTTTGTTTGCTGCTGCTTATCCAGCTGCTTATGAGGAACATTGCGGTTCTTGATTGCAATTGGCAGGAGAGTGAGCATTACAACACTGTGCATTGAGGGCTTGCAGCGGATCTTCGAAGATAGATTGACAATTGTCATATATACTACCGACTCTATCATGGAGGCAGCAAAATTGTAGAGTTGTGTTCCGTCGGATATGAAGATCAAGGGAATCAGTGTATACCCCAGTTTGGGCAGTACCTTAACCTCAATTAGAACGATATTATGCTAGAGTATCTCTCCTTACCTGTGTCTCCCACCACCAGTCCACAGGGTGCAATTCAGTATAGCGGTGTTTCAGTGGTGTATCGCTGTTAAAGCAACGCTGATTTGTGTAAATGAGATGCTCAGATTAGGCTGGCTGCTGCATTAACCGTCTCCTGCTTTTGATGATGTCCAGACTCCAGTATTCGATAGCACGTTTGTGATTGTCATTCCATCTCATCTCCTCGAGAGTGTATAGCTCCCACTCCCTAAGAGTCTGATCATTTGACATGCGACCCACAACCCTCAGAACTACATCCCCGTTTCTGAAGCTTGGGAATCCCAGAGCGGAGTTGTCTTCCTTCAGCACATTGTCCTAGTACATCTTCATATTCATCTTCCTGATGGCACACTACAAATATGTGTACTGTTCACAGGTCTCAAAAGGGCAATAGGGATTATTCCTTAGGTTCGTCTCAAGGCAAGCCTGAGTGGCGCGTTACTGTGGCTCAACAATGGAATGGTTCAGCAGAGTGCTGGTGCCGGAGATTGTTTCCGTCTGCCACAGAGCAGGTGGCGATGTTGAAGACTCGGAGTCTGGGATGTTTTCAATTGGTTCAAGGTAGGGAAATACATCCAAGTCTTTGACTGAATCTTAGTTAGCGTTAAATTCATGAAGCTGCGCGGGTTCTACTTGTCTGGGCACACTGCAAATAGTTAGATTCCTCTGGCATTCAACTTGACGGTGTCTAGGATAGTGTAATGTGATATGTGTAAGTTGTCAGCTGTCTGATGTGGACTTCTTTTGGCATGAAATGTTGAGGCAACAGAAAAATAATTTTCTCCCGCATTGTTGACGACACACAAGGAGTGGAGTATTCAGTGTTGAATGGGACAAAAGTCAGTGCTGGGCCTGAGCAGCCAGGTGTATAAGCTCACAATACTTTCAGCTAACTTGAGTGATTTATTCAGCCTCAACACCATCACCCGGAGGTTCTTTTCATGCCAGGAGTTGCAAAAACGCCTCATGCCCGATGTCCCATTATACTATGAATACCATGAACCCTGAGTGGTCCAAAAATGTCGCAACGCGTGTAATGATGAATGCGTGAGATAAATAGATTAGAACAACGGAAACGAACATCACAAGAAACACACCCTAACTCAGACTCATCAACCATAGCCTCCTTAGCAACGTGAGGACTGGTTCACCCATCACCTACAGAACCATTTGGGCGCGTCTCAGCCAGAGGGATATCAGGGAGAGGCACGTCGGGGAGTGGGACATCGGGGGGACTGTGGCCAGCTGCTGATTGTCTGGCAGCTTTTGATCCACATCCACTTCCGAGGTGTTTCTGGCGGCCTCAGCTTCTCGCAGACTTGGCTGCGCTAGGGGAGGTTTTCGTGCCGTCACAAGCCCCAAATCCTGCAGGCCACTGAGAGGATGAGTGTGCGGTGTTCTTGGTTTTGCGTGACGCTCCGGGGTTTGTGGCCGTAGGGCAGGCTCCCGTGGTTGTGGCCTCAGGGTATGCTTGCCTATCTCCTGGCCTTGGTCCGCTATCACGATTGGCTGCTCGTCTACCATGGTATCTACATTGTCATCTGCTGAATTTACCATCTCTCCCTGGCCAATCATCCCTGATTCTTTGCCATCATCCTCATCCTTATCCTCTTCCTCATCCTCATCCACCTCCTCTTTCTCCTGATCATATTTCTAGTCTTCATCATCCTCCTCTACATCATCTCCAACCATTTCCAAATCCACCGCGCTGTCTAAATCAACCCTGTCGGGTGCGTACACATCATTCTCAATACCTATATTCATATCAGGATCGAATTCTGAGTCCAATTTGCCATCCGACTCGGTACGGTCAGTATCATTATCATAGGAAATTGACATGGCAGGTGTGGTTTCCGGTTGGAAATATTCCCGCTCTAGTGAGCCCTCTGTGTCTGAGTCTGCCTCATACATTTCATTTTGTGTCTTGAAACCAATGGCATGAGAGATATTATCTCCCCAAGGGGTTTGTTTAACAATACCATTCCCTGTGCCGTTTCCATTGTCCATCCCCTTCCCTTTCCCCTTCCCGTCCGTTGTTCCCTTTCCTTTACCGGTCCGTTTCCCACAGCTTTGCATGTCCTCCTCACCATCGCCATTCTCATTATTATAGCCATCACCAGGACAGCTCCTTCAACTGCTCAGTGGTCCAAGATTCATCCAGCCCTCATCAGCATCATCCCCGTGTATTTTCTCAACCAAATTCAGTGGTCTAATCGCTAGCATGATGCCTGGCTTGTACTGCCGGCAGCTTGGCAGCTGAATCTTTGCCCTGAGATCATTGTACCATACGAATAGAAACGCTCGCCGGTGCGTTTCACCTTTCCCCACCTGGTGGTCTGCGGATTTCAGAGATCAATATGATCCCCGAAGGCACAGGGGTTGTCAGTCCTCCAATTGTTCATGTGATCATGGGATCTGTCAAACAAATGCCCCATATATGAGCTGAAGGCTGCCCACCACTCCCAACCCGTCAGAATTGGGCGGGTTGTCAGCGGGTCGCCCAGCGGGTCCATCTATAGATTCATATAAAGCTCTTAAATTTGCAAGTTGTCATTAATATCTTATCAAAATCGCATTTACTGCAACCAACAATGTGCTTTTGCTTATTGAGCAGCTTCCAATATTGATTAATATGGTATTTGTGTTTCACCTTCGATGTATGGTATTTTTGCCTAGCTAGGCGGTCAATTATACGGTTATGCATGCGAAGTTCCGCGCGATGCCTTGATTCCGAAATATGCAAGTCCTAAAACTGTTGACGCTCAGTTGACGCTCATTTTCAGTATGCCGCAGGGAGCATGTCACTGTTGTTTTTGCCAGTAAAGGCTGCCAATATCTCATAACTGGATGTGTGACACGAATCGGAACATAACTTGCTCAAGATGCAAAGCTAAAAATCGTTGACACTCCATTGACGCTCATTTTCAGGATGCCGCAGGGAGGATGTCGCTGTTGTTTTTGCCAGTAAAGGCTGCCAATATATCATAAATGGATGTCCTCAACCAATCGGAAAATAACTTACTCAATATGCAAAGCTAAAAATTGCTGACACACCGTTGACACTCATTTTCAGGATGTCGCAGGGAGCACGTCGCTGTTGTTTTTGCCAGTAAAGGCTACCAATATCTCATAAATGGATGTCCTCAACCAATCGGAACATAACTTACACAAGATGCAAAGCTAGAAATCGTTGACGCTCTGTTGACGCTCATTTTCAGGATGCCGCAGGGAGCATGTCGCTGTTGTTTTTGCCTGTAAAGGCTGCCAATATCTCATAAATGGATGCCTGCAACCAATCGGAATATAACTTACTCACGATGCAAAGCTAAAAATCGTTGACGCTCCGTTGACGCTTATGCTAAGAATGGGGCGTTGACTGTGTTACAATCTCTTTTGGGAATAAAAGCTGCTAATACGACCGATATGCATATCAACTGCCAAGTCTATGGTGAATTACCATGTTGACATGACCACAAATCATCGACTCTCCGTTGACGCTTATTTTATTGTATTGTCCATTAAACATTGGCTGCCGTCCATAAGTATTTTCATCCGGCTTTGACTTTATTGGTAGTCTTTCTGCTTGATTTGGACTTGGCCCTGTGGCAAAGCCGAGCTGCGTAATCATGTTGTACTGTTCACTCTCACACGACTAAAAATGATGTATCATGCCGAAAGATTAATTGTGGCTGCTATACATCTATTTATGAACCGATATTCACAAGCTACTTCTTCCTATTCGCCCATAATACATCTCTAACTGAAACTCTCGGTCAAGCTATATAAAGCAGGTGAACCATTGACGTATTCTGCCATACTTTTTCTTCCCTCCTTTATTTCTCCGCGTTTCAACTGCATTGACCGTGACTAAATCCTTTTCAGCCTGACTCTTTGACTTCCGTGTCGGCTGAACCAATCTGGCCACATTTGGTCCGGCGCTCAGATCCTGCTACTCTGGGCATTCCGGATCTTCAATGCCATTGTTGTGCTGTATATCAGATTCATCGGCCGCTGCGCAATCATCTTCACTGTCATTTGGATTATCCAAGTCGCGATTCCAGTTAAGCCAATCTTCGGTGTCGGAAATGCTTTCAGGTGCGCTATCAACATCGCTTTCCACTGGATGACGGTTGATTCTCCGGATTCGGCGGACATTTATGATTTGAGTTCTTCCTCCAGGGAGGTCCTTTGCAGACAAAGCTGGTGGCAAAGGTGATCTTTCTGACAATTTAAATGCAGCCGCACCATCATGTTGAAAGAGTGACCAGGATGCTTTGACAATCTCTTCCGTGTCCGAAATGTATCCTACGGCGGTCATCTGTTTGTTTTGAGCTCGAGATTCCTTTTGGGTAGCAAGTAGGTTTTGGCTGCCCTGCCACATCTCCAATAAGTCGTGAACCTTGGCCATTCTGTGCAATTTCCGTTCCTCCGCCTCTTTCTTCATTTCCGAGTTGTTTTCAGTGTTCGTGGTATTCAATTCCGGGTCAGTGCTGGCCAAAATCCCGTTATTGGCTTGAGCAAACTTCCTTATACCGACTTCTTCACGAAGAGTCTCGCCTGTGGTTTTTGACTGCTTCCAGCCATTAACATCTCGGCCAAGGGAAAAACTGGCCTCCACTCCGACACCATGAGGTATGAAAGAGAATATGTCGCGCGCCACATTGCAGAGATCTGCCTACTTTGACTGCGTTTCCTCCTGGTGTTGCCACCAGTCGGTTATGTCTGGTATCCAAAATGTACTGCTAATCTCCATTGGGTCGGAGTGGTAATCATTGAGATTTGGATTAATTTGTCCCCAGTTCTTTTGTGCTTCAGGAGGCGAATTCAGATAGAGCCTGGCGGCAGTCATTAAGCGGGCTGGGCGATCACTACGTCCGGGTGTCGTCTCAGCCACATTGTTAGGCGTTAGGCATTCCTTATCATCGCTGGACGAATCATACTGATCCAAGCATGATTGATAGGACCCTGAAGCGGTTGCAGAGGGGATGAAATTGCTGTTCTGTACCGTTTCGAATTTATTGACTGGTACACGTCGATGTTTGGCGCAGTATTCATTCTCCACATACTTCAGAAAGGCCTCTTGGTATTGTGTAGTGTAGGATGTCTCATCCTCAGGATTAATATCCATTCCCTTGTCCCACTTTCTAAACGATCTCAACTTCCGGAAAGGATCGAGGATGTGTGCGGAAATCAGATTCATGCCTGGTGTTGGAGTGACTTCGGCGTAGTATTTGGAAAGCTTCTGTCGAGCTAACTTCACAGCGAAGAACAAGTCTTCCTTCCATTCACTCTTCTTCTTGGCCAAAGCTTGCATCACGCCATCCATGTGATTGAACATGTCATTGTACACTGTGATGATGTGATGCAATGTGACTGTTTGCCTCTTCGACATCCAAAGGGTCCAATATCGAAATGGCATCAATACTTCCATGACATACTTGACAATCGTCCATTCGTCTTGAGTTGTGAATAGCGGCCGGTAGTTGCTGTATGTTGGGTTTTGAAGCCACTCACGGGTGAATTCCCGTAAGCGGTAGGCGCGCTCGAGCAACTCCAGAGTAGAGTTCCACCGTGTCTTCACATCCATAATCAGAAGTACTGCAATGCGGACTTTGGCCTTTTGACAGTCCATGAACTCGTTTCGGCGACCAGGTGTTAGCGTAGTTAATACAGCAAGCATTCTCTGCTAGATGAAGGTCAGCTTCAGGACTTTCAAAATATCATGCAATACGTACTTTCTCAATTATCTTTGCTAATCCTGGTTTCATGGCCGACACCTTGTTGATTCTAGCATTGCCCTCTTTTCGAAGTCTTTGACTCTTCCCAATGTCTATGCTTTCATTCTCTCCAAATTGCTGATCGCGCTCATGGGGTTCCCAAGACTTGGTGTGGCCTTTTACACCGAGACTGCATATGAATGCACCTAAAGCGAGCTGTATGCCGTGTGCCATGCATGGTATGTGGTTCCTCAATGCCGGCCACTCGATTCGAGAGGCCACAAGTGTTGATTGCAGCTCGCGTGTCATCGAGTAATTTGAGAATGCATTATCAGTTGTAATACCAAGCAAAGGGCCGTCGGTAAGCTCAAAATGATCAAGCACGTCCTTCAAATGTATGGCTTGCCTTGCTCCAGTATGTTGGCCCTTGACCTATCATCCTTAATTCGCTTTCGAAACAGGAACAGAGCAGGCGATCAACCTCATTGAAAGCGAGTTGAACTTCACGCAATGCCCAATTTCGATCAACATAGTAATCAATGACTGACGTTATGGCCAATTTGTTTGTAGATGTCCATCCATCCAAAGCTAAACGAACTTTATTTCGTATTGGTAATTGCTTCTGAATTGCATCCACAGTCAGTGCATATTCTCTCCGACAAATGTTACTAAGGGTTGTAGCGGAAGGTTGCACTAGGTCATCGCGTAATGCCTTATATGACCGTTGTAGCTCAAGATTTGATATCACGATCCATGCAATATGTGCTCAAACAAACCCTAACATCAGATAGCGATTCCACATGTCTTGGTGAAATTCGGAAGTTTCAAAGTCCTTAGCTGCCAGCTTGGAACGTTTTGTCTGTCATTCTGGTCAATATGGAACTACCTGGATGTAGATTATGATTTGCCTCAGCCAACTTACTATTATGATTGCTCGCCTTCATTGCCTCTTCAGGATGGCCAACGCTGTGTCTTCGACCGTCGAACTAGTCAATTCGGTAACTTTTGACTCTGTCAATTCATTTAACTTTGCGATGTGAGCTTTTGCCAGTAAGTGTTTCCGCATTGAGCTGGTCCCATGTTCTGATGGATGGCGAAGAACATGATGACACACGATACATATGCTGCCACGGCCGCTATTCTCCTCCATTCCACAATGTAAATAGAATCGCCACGAAGGTGCATGTCTAGAATTATTGCAGACAATCGGCCGCTTTGAGCGTACATTCATTGAAGCCCACCACGCATCGAAGATGATTTGCAAAGTAAGGTCGCTCAAATCATGAATAAAGAAACGTTCATTTTTGGAAGAGATCATAACCTCGAGCAAAGGGGTGTTCAAAGATTGAGAATCCGACATGGTGGAAAAATTTAGAATGCTGGGTATTCCGACTTGAAAGACTGCCGAAAGTATCGTTATAGTATAGTAGACTGCGGGTTCTTAAATACTGAATACAGCTACAAGCAATAAAATCTGATCTGTAAGACATTGCATGCATATTTGTGAAGTTGTATACAAGGACAGATTGCAAAGACTGACCGGGTAAAACTTGATTTAGGAGCAGCAACATGCTGTACATTGCTGTATAGCGTTCTGAGCCTCCAGAAAAATTGTTAATGCTCTGTGGGTGCTCAATTGTAGAAGGCAGATGCGATATCGTCACTAGCAGTTTGGCCATTAAAGGCTGCCAATAAGCTTATTGTGGGTATTCTGCCTTCTATTACCGTTAGATTATCCAAGATGCAAGATCAACAATTGTTGATGCTCCGTTGACGTTCCTTTTGGTACATGGTTACGATCTTGTCACAAGCTGTTTTGACTAAGAAGGCGGCCGATAGTTCGATTATTGATCAATTATGTCGCACTGCACGTTCATTTTCCAAGATGCAAGGCCTAAAATCGTTGACACTCTGTTGACGCTCATTTGGAGAACATTGTGAAGATGGTGAAATAATTTTTGCCTAGCAAGGCGGTCGCTAGTTCGATTATGGCTCAAACTCGCCCCACAGGCTTTGAATTTTGCGAGATGCAAGGCCAAAAGTCGTTGACGCTCCGTTGACACTCATTGTTAGGGCATAGTACCGATGGTGTCTCAACCATTTTCGCCTAGAAAGGCGGCCGATAGTTGGATTCTGGCTTGATGTCACAGCGCAGCCCTTGCATTTGCTATGATGCAAAGCCAAAAATCGTTGACGCTCCGTTGACGCTCATTTTTAGAACATAGTAGCGATGTTCTCTCAACCATTTTCGCCTAGAAGGGCGGCCGATAGCTGGATTATGGCTTGATATCGCAGCCCAGCCCTTGCATTTGCTATGATGCAAGGCCAAAAATCGTTGACGCTCCGTTAACGCTCATTTTCAGGACATAGTAGCGATGTTGTCTCAACCATTTTCGCCTCGAAAGGTGGCCGATAGTATGATTATGGCTTAATGTCGCGGCACAGCCCTTGCATTAGCTTTGATGCTCAGCCAAAAATCGTTGATGCTAATTTTTAGGACATAGTAGTGATGTTGTCTCAACCATTTTCGCCTAGACAGGCGGCCGATAGTTTGATTATAGCTTAATGTCGCTGCGCAGCCCTTGCATTTGCTATGATGCAAAGCCAAAAATCGTTGACGCTCCGTTGACGCTCATTTTTAGGACATACTAGCGATGTTGTCGCTACAATTTTCACCAAGAAAGACGGCCGATAATGTGGTTATGGCTAAATGTCGCCGCTCAGCCAATTGATTTTCCAAGATGCAGGGCTAAAAGTCGTTGACGCTCCGTTGACGCTCATTTTTATGACATAGAAGCAATGTTGTCACAACACGTTTTGCCTAGAAAGGCGGCCGATAGTGCGATTATGGATTCACGTTGCTGCACAGCCCTTGCATTTTCTATGATGCAAGGCCAAAAGTCGTTGACGCTCCCTTGATATTCATTTTTAGGACACAGAAGCAATCTTGTCGCCACGAGTTTTGCCTAGAAAGGCTGCCTACAGTGTGATTATGGTGTAATGTCATCGCGCAGCCCTCTGCAGTTTCCGTGATGCAATGTCAAAAATCGTTGATGCTCCATTGACGTTGCATTGACGGTCATTTTTAGGATGTGGCAACGAGCATATTATTTGCCTATTTTGCTTTTACGCCAACCAATACATTTACTTTGGAAGGATGTGACAATGCCGCCAATTCATTGCCGAACGTGTAAGACTATAAATCGTTGACACTCTATTGACGCTCACTTTAATCACATCGAAACAGCCTTTGTGCACCCAATAATTGTACGCAACCATTCATATACACCTTATTGACATCCAATATTGCGTTTGTATGTATTATCGTTTGCAACCAGGAGTTATATTACCTCTCAATTTCTGCTCAGTGGCTTTCCACGCTATCTGATTGAGAGATGACATGGCCTTATCACATTCCCGTACTTTCGGCCGGCAATTGACGGCATGTAGAACAACTGACTAGTTTTTGGTAAATATAGCTCAACTTCCTCACCATTCCTTATCCAGCTCCTTCTCCTCGATTTCCATGACGTACCATACGCAATTTCAAATATCTCCACCATGTGCACGAGGTCTGTGCGGAGAGTTATGCAGTTGGATACTAGGATGAATGTGCCATAACGGTCGTCGTTCAGACTGATTCGTATTGAGCACTGACGGCTCTTTCTATGACACATATGACATCACTCACTTGAATTTGGTTAGTATATTTCGTCACTAATATTGCTGTTACTTTGTCGCTTAACAGTCACTTGCTAATGCAAATCGATTGTGTCAGCAGATTTCTCACCTGATTTGGATTCAAGAACATTCACATGGTGCGTTCGACCCTTGCACCAGCACAGACGAATTATTACGTCTCACAATTTGGTCACTGAAATCAAGAAAAAGCTGATACGTAACAAAATTGGTAAAGAAATTTCTTTTTACAAACAGATGACATCAAAAATCACACTTTGCCTATCTATTCCTCATCTGACGCAGGAGCCGTCACCATGTCTTCGTCCGAATCCGAAATCTATATGGTGATTAGCTGGAGGCTATATGCAGGGGTAAAAGCGTACTGGCTCAACAGGCTTCGCTTTCAGCAATGGTGACTTAACGGGCTCTCCTGCTGGCTCAGGCCCGGATATGGTCGTGATCAACTGCGGTTTCACCGAGCCTAGCCGAATATGACTACCTCCTGGTCGAGAAGTCCCTTGCGCCATTTGCGATATTCCAGGGACAATGTCAAGCCTCCCCATAAGCTCCCCAAATGTTGTTGGTGGAGGTGCCGAAGCATCATCATCTGTTTGAGGTTGAACGACGACCGGAACCCTCAATTCGGCTGTGCCATACTTCTTATCTCGTTGACGGAAGTAGTCGGCTGCATCCTCCCATCCCGGTTGTGGCATTTCATCAAGCTTCATCTGCTTCTACTGAAAGCTCTCCATACGCTGCTGGACCGTTTTGGTAATTGTGCTAATCACCCAGCCGGGTTCATCATCTTTGCTCAGCGTGCCCTGCTCTGTCTCTTCATCCTCATCATCCCCATCCTCCCCATCGTCGGAACTTGCCAGATCACTCAGACTGGCTCCGATAGCAGCCATCATCTCCTCAAAAGTCTTCTCGGGCTCTCTGGACGTCAACCCCACGATTTCAGTATGCACCATATCGTCCTGCTCTTGCTGAACCGCTGCCTGTGCGTCTTCAACTCGCTTTCCTGCCCCAGCAGTCTCTCTCTCAACATAATCCTCAATCCATTTCTCTGTTTCTTCATTGCTTAAGAAGTGTGTTTCACGTCATTCCTGTGCCGCAAGCATCTTTTTGGATCTCAAGCTGCGCAATGCCCCCAGGGCTCGGATTCTTTCTGCCTGCAAGCCGCTGTTGCCTTCATTCGCTTGATGACATCGTTGGGTTGAACGCTTTGTCGATTTACCATATCTGCCAGCCGGAAGTGGCGAAAAGTTCTTTTTCGGAGCATTAACCATTGTAGTTTGCGTTGACTTTGTTGGGCGAGATGTTGGATGTTGCACGATAAGGACAATATGGAGGCAAGCTGTGTCTTTTATGTCAAGGTTAGTATGTTTACTCATCTTGCACACAACAAAACCACTCTTTTGACCGTCAATCAATCCGGAATGGTTAGGCTAATCGTGCGACATGACTTGATAGTTATTGTCAGTTTCATGTATTATCCCGGGGATCATTTGCGACAAACATCAGCAGACGTCCTTTCCCTCGAACAATGTCCTATTTATAGGTTACAATCATGCGATTTCGGCGACCGTACAGCGTAATTTATCCCCATTCAGAAACAAACAACATCGGACCGACATATTGCACATCTCGGGGCTGTGGGAAACCCCTGCAACTTGCCGCTATACGCAGCAGGATTCATCTTCAGTATAACAATCATGTTGGTAGCCTAACATTCCATTCTGTTACGCAGCTAACTATATAATCCTCAGGGCTTCCCACATCTTTTCGTTATCATCTTCCTCTCCGATTCCACACCAGCAAATCATGGATACACAACCACATCAGCCAGGTCCAAGCGGATCTATAGCCAGCCAAGTGGCAGACGCCTCATCGAATATGTCACTTGTCGGCACACAGCAAGAACGCCGGCACCAGTTAGTCCACCGCGAGGGTGCCGATGCAGCCACCAGATACATGACCGAGGATGAACATTTAAAAATCGTCCGTAAGACTGGAAGCAGCACGAATAGGAAGCAGCATCCAGTTGGATGTGAGTATCTCCATACTGCGGTCAATAGCCATCAATTAACCGAATAACAAATAGCCGGTGTACGCCGAGAGATACGTGACCAATCTATTGTTGTCCGTAACGGGAAACATCCATGGTCGACCAATGCATTTGTCTGCAAAGTCCGCGAAATCGAATATCATTATGTTTTAAGATCTGGCATTTTCGCAGACGAATTTCCAGAGAAACATCCACGAGAGTGGACGGAACAGGCTTTGATCACCTTAGAGGAGGCTATGGAAGCATATATGGTCGAGGTCATAGCCGCATCTCAGTATTTGAAGCAGCAACTAATTTCTTGTATGTATTCAACATGTCTGCAACGATGGCAAGGCAAAGAGGTCGTGTACAGTGGGAACAGTCCGACATGCGCCTGGCCTTGAACATGGCCAACATGGCCAAAGGCAGGTTTTCGCGCGCCGGGGTGGAGGAAACGCAATACCTGATCAAGAAACCACGTGCCCAGGTCCGAGAAGAGAAGAAGCGGGGTGTTGAGTCTCCTGAGCATAACAAGGTGAAGGCTGAGAGGGCAAGACACCCGGCTATGCTTCGTCAAAACCCGTTGCCCGGATGCATTCCTTGCCAAAATGGCACCGCAAAGAATCCGCAGACGCGCTGGAGACGCAAAGGAACAGGTGCCTCTCTGCCCACCCGACACAGACAGCAGAATCCAGAGCCGACTCCCAAACCGACTCCAGAGCCGACGCCACCTCTGCCCGGAACACCACTAGCCTCAACCGGTAACACTTCTGCTGATCAACGTCTCGAAATCATCAATTTGCCGGCCGGTTATACGTATTCGCATACTTCTCTTCCATCTGCTGAATCTTTTACTCTCGATGCATCTGCCCAGGAAAGTGAGCACGATACAGATTTTGATCCAGATATGCTGCCTGATGAAGGAACATCCACTGGTTAGTACACTATCTGCTGTTTGTGAATGCAGCTAACATTCATTTTGAAGACCGAAGCAGCCTATTGAGCGAATCTGGCAGTGATGATTAGCATTAATCCAATGGCACGGCATTTTGGTGATTATTATTATCCTGAATTCGCGAATACTGTAAAGTATATTTTACAGGATATATTTATGTGTATTATTAAACCACAATGCAGTGATTTAGATGAAAATAACTGAAAATGCTTAAAAGGCTGCCAACTCAACGTGAATGATAGACTACGCCAAATCAAATGATTGCATATTGTGGATAAACCCATGGCAAAATGAGCGTCAACGGAGCGTCAACGATTCTTGGTCATGTGTTTTGGGTAATCTTAGGGGCGATTGGTTGCAAATAGTCATAAATGCAGTTTTCGCTGCCTGTATTGGCAAAAGAGACAGTGAAACGCTCCCTGCCCCATCATGAAAATGAGTGTCAACGGAGCGTCAATGATTCTTGGTCATGTATCTTAGGTTTTCTGTGAAGCGATAGGTTGCGAATAGTCATAAATGAAGTATTGGCTTCCTTTATAGGCAAAACAGGCAGCGAAAAGCTCCCTGCCCCATCATGACAATGAGCGTCAACGGAGCGTCAACGATTCTTGGTCATGTATCTTCAGTAATCTGCGGTGCAGGAGGTTGCGTATAGTCATAAACAAAGTATTGGCTTCCTTTATAGGCAAAAGAGAATATGAAATGCTCCCTGCCCCATCTTGAAAATGAGCGTCAATGGAGTGTCAACGATGGTTGGCCTTCCAATATGGTTGATTACCACACGCTGTGGCCATTATTGTCTATATACGAGGTATTGACTATTTTGGGACGCTAAAAGGCTCACAAATACTTAGTAGTAGCGGTGTAAATAATCTGGGTTGTTACTGTCCCGGAAGATGTGGCGGGAATATTGCGCATAGATCTGCCCATAAAGGCTGCCATATACGTGTTTATGGATACTTTTAATCAAGCGCCACTCATATTACTGATGATGCAAGACCCAAAATCGTTGATGCTCTGTTGACGCTCATTTTCATGATGGGGCAGGGATCGTTTCACAGTCTGTTTTGGCTATAAAGGCGGCCAATACTTTGTTTATGACTATATGTGACCCTTCGAACCCCCAGATTACCCAAGATACACAACCAACAATCGTTGACGCTCTGTTGACGCTCACTTTCACGATGTGGTAGGGTGCGTATGTCTACACGTTTTGATTATTAAGGCTGCCAATACATTCTAAATGGACTGTAACGTACCTATGGCGCCATTTTACAATCAACAGTAGCATATCTGAATGCGACCATAAATGTGAAACCCGAAATGCGGAACTGGAGATTGGAACCGAGGGGTCTAGGTAAACCCGTCGAAACCCGCGGATTAATGGGTACGGGACCGGATTTGGCCCGCCAAGAGTCAGCGGGTCGGGTTTTTTGACTGGTCTGGAGCCAAACCGACCCATTTTTGCAGTCCAAACCCGGACCGCTGGTGGGTTACCCGGACCCGTTGCCAACACTACTCGGGTGCCATCACTACGTGTTGAAAATTAATCTCCATCGAAGGTGTAAGCATTATGATGCATTTAAAGGTAGAGGAAGGGAGCCCAGAGTGAATGTACAACATTATGTAGGTTATCGACTGTGTTTTGAAACGAGAGGTGTTGTTTTGTGCAAGTCACATGATATCGAGATAGGTCAGGATGCTGCCAGTGTGTTTTGTGTGGGAAGAAATGAGTTTGGAGGTGTAGCCGGGGAGAAGGGATACATATACTTGTTTTCCTGTGATTTGATTCATATCCTGCATCAAGGTAGTTATTGAACATAAACCGGCCCAGCCTTCATCTTGCACAACCACCACATCAGCAAAATGTAAAATGGTTCGGAAGTTATTACTCAACGACTAAGATATTCCTACCAGCCACAACGATCAATCCAGAAGCTCGGAGATGGCCCAGTATTGGCTGAATGCAAAACAATCTGCATCTGAGGTACTCTGAGTTTACTTCATGTGCCCCTCAAAGTTTCTGAAGTAGCGGAACAGAATACAAGAATATTCTAAACAGTAGGAAGTCATTGTCAGAATGCAATAAAATCATACCTTTAAGTTGGTAAAATTTCGGAGCTGCTGGGACTATGACACTCGTCACGAAGACGATTCCAGTGCACCTGCAGCCAGAGTATCGGGCAGTGAGGATTAGATTGTGTCTATATCGAATAGTAAATTTCGATAAACTATCTCACGGCTATACACCTGAATCAGGCATTCCAATCTAAATTGATATACAGTCCAGTAGGTATCGAAATCAACATGATTACTTACCAGTCATACAGAATCCATGCCGCACAATTCAGCATTCTCCCGCCCTAAATGTGCCAGCCGAAATTGCTCCAACAGGAACATTATGCATCTTATTCGTTTGTTTGACAATACGGATGAAACCGTCAACACAATAAGCCCAACCATGAAGATCTTTGTACTTTGTTGGAATCACCACTAGTGTTAGCAACGGGTCCAAATGCGCGGGTCGGTTCCGGGTCCGGTTCCGACCCGGAACCGGACCGTTGCTACGGGTTTCCACACAAAACCCGCTCCTCAAAAGTCAACATTTCTTGCTCCAATTAAGTATTTGAGTTCGGATCGTATCGTGACATAATCTATACGTGAAATATGCAGTTTCATGCCCTCTTTCATCTCCTGTTCTCCGATTTGCAATCGGACCAATTGTCATGGAGTCGGGATGAAAACCCGGTCATTTTGGCGTGATTTTGGGCTTAATTTCACAGCGACTCGATGAATACTGATCCGATCGCAAATCTGAGAATGGGAGATGAAATAGGTCATCAATCTGCACATTTCACGTATAGATCATGTCACGATACGATCAGAACTCAAATACTTAATTGCAGCCAAAGTTGTAAGAACCGTGAAATGGAACCGCGGTCCGGTTCCAACCCGTCCCCGAACCCGGTGGGTACCCCTGTTTTCCGGGTAACAACCCGGACTGGAGCAACCGGTCCGGTTCCAAACCCGGACCGCAGCCGGGTAACCCAGAACCGTAGCTAACACTAATCACCACCGCCTATTCTTGAGCGTGCGGATGTAATACTCATTGCTGAGTGATCTTGCACCTTTTAGAAAAGGTCGATATTGCTTTCCCGGCTGGCAGGCGCTCCAGAAATTGGAGGATCTAATTGGGTGGAGTCCAGCTGAAGTATAATACAGGAAAACAAGGAATTCAACCTTGGAAGGTGTTGTTGAGGTTATTCTCTTCACTTTGTGTATACTGGACCCAGATGGTATCAGCTTCATGCATGATCCCTTGGTTGGCATTGGTATATTCTACCTTGCAATCAAGTTCCAGAATCTCAACAGAAGTCGGGTTGTGAAATGGTTGATCGTAATACAACAGGTCATTCTGGAGTTTCATACGTATACTGTCGAACAGTACATTCTGATTCACATGCAAGCATGAGTCCGCTAACTTGGTGACCCGAGTCCTCATCAAGTTGCATGCGGAATAGCGGTCCAAAGTGTGGAATTCCGAAATCTTCTGATGCATCTCTGAGTGAAGTTAAGTTAATACTTCTTCACACTCCGTGGACATGGATTTCTCTCAAATGATATACCTGCTGTGATACAGGGCGGATAATGCACTCGTCCTGGATTGTTTGGAGACGTAAGAGATGGGCTCTGCATATACTTTGCAATTTATCGGTAGCGGAAAGTAGGTTGAATAGTTTTCCAGCGTTAATATTGTACCTGCCTTTGAGTGCAAGATATGACAGTGTCTCCTCCATATAGTCAAGACCGGTACACAGATCGTTGTGCTTGAGCATCTGTCGAATGTACTTGACTTTGTTGCAAGATTAATCTGCCTCAATTACATTGGTGATGTGTAGCCGTTCAGAAATATCAGTGGTAAAATTGTGACCAGAACCTATTCAGCAAATTCACTCTGATACATGGCTGAAAAGATGCATCTTTGGATAAGTGAAATTTATCATGTGCGGTTCAATGGTTTTCCGGAGCACCTGAATACCGATTGTCTCCCACCACGCTTCAAACTCGATCAAGCAGATGGAGAATTTTGCCTGGAAAGGCTTCTGTTCATTCAAGGTGATGCCATACATTACTCTCTCCAGCTGGCTAGTGACACGCTCCGTATTAGCCATGCTCCAGGTTGTGGCTGCTCTCTCACCATTGGATAGGTGTAGCAGAAATTGCAGTTGCTTGTTGACTGTCGTAAGTGCCGTCCCATAAGTCACGTCTTCTCTCAAAGTTTTCTTAAGTGCAAGTTCCTTGGAAACTTTGCTTCTTGCACCGGTTGCCTTGGTCCCAACTTCCTGCAATGGTTGGCACTCATGATGTTGGGATAATTTATCGAACAGCTTGTGTTTAGCCAGTATCACCTGATGCATTTTGTGCTCTGATTGCTCAATTGCCTTCTGACGATCAGCATCTGACCAATAGGTTGCTCTTTGTTCGGCTCTGTTCAGGCACACCTGAAGTTGCGTACGTTTTGTTGTGGAAACCTTTTCAACCCCATTCACAATGGCCTCCATTGCAGCACGAATCTTATGAATCGATTGTACACGTAACTGTCGGGATTCCGTTGCCAACAGGTCATTCACATTGTCCTTCACAGACTGCAACCATTTCTGTTCTCGTAAAATACCGTTCTTCTGGCAAGATCACTTCAGCGCATCGTCTAGTACTTTGAGGGATAGATCTGTGTGATTGTGTTCGCTAACAAGAAGAGAGGATTCACAGAATCCCCGCAATGCTCCGATTAGCATTTCATCGAAGGCATTTTCCGCCACAGTTTTTCCGTCATCTTTGAAGCAGTCAAGAATTGGAGCGCAACTCACTACCAGTGTTATGATCATTCCACGGATCTCTTTACCTTGCCAGATGCCGCATTTCAAAGAATTGAATGGTTTAGAGAAGTGCTGGAGGCCAGGATATCGTGGCACCGATATGAATCAATAGTCAAATTGATCTATGACATTCCCAGCATTCAGCAATTTGAGCAGCCACTGCAATAAGTCTTTAACTAAACCCAGGAGCAGCTGATGCAATTCATCAGGATGCCAAAGCCGATAGACATTGCACAGAGGGTATTGCCAGAACAGGTTGCGGATTAGGCGGACACCGAGAGTATGCAGAGCATCAATATTATTGCCTTCCAGCTGGCCCGTGTGAATAGACTGGGCTGTTGAGATATCGAGTGATCGAAAAGTTGACTACCCCATCGCCACACTGTTCACAATTTCACACATTGGGAATGAGCCAAATGATACTTGAGCAAACATGACTTCTTCCGGATAATCCCCGACCCAGGCAGCCAATAGAGCGTAACATTGTTGCCGGAATTCATCTGCACAATCCCATCTCAATCCAGGGTCAATGATGTCAAGATGTCTAAGTTGAGACAGCACAGTTCCAACCGTGAAATGCCACACATTATCAATGTTCTTGGCACCCTTTGGGGGTCATGGGATCAGCCCGACCTGAATCCAGGTGGGCTGTTTTGGTGTGTGTCAGCTATTTTCTCGAATATTACCAATTGTGAGATTCAGCAGCCAGGCATGCAGATCACCCGAAAATGTAGTCAAGCAAGTCTTGTCGGATGCACATATGACTGGCACCATTGTCGCTCCGGCAGGAAGTAGATCCTGTGTATCGCACCACCAATCACCCGTGTTTATGTTGCAGTCGATTCAACAACCCTGATAGTCAGTTAGGCGCAAAGGTTGAAAATCAAGGTGAGGCTGAAATGGGCGATGTGTCAAATGGAACTAGATACATTTGAAAATATCCCTGTAGTACAATGTTCTGAAGATATGTGAGTCATCATTAATCCAACTGTCATCGCCAAGCTCAAAATGGAATTCAGAGAGAATCTTTTGAAGGGCCTCTGCTGAATGGAATGATCCGATTTTGAAGCTGTCCAGTCCACACCTGCGATGTTGATCAATCCAGCTCTTCATTTGCCGGCTGAACGAATGAGCACGATGAATGTTGTGTACGGCCCAAAATGGTTGCCATGGATTCCATCGTTCTGAGCACTTTTGATGCTTGTTGTACAATCCAGTTGCCTTGCCATACGCATTCCCCCCCACATTTTCCACCCCAACTACCAGCCTATGAACCTTTGCCCGGGTTGGATCAGGGGTACAGGGGAGATCAGGCTGGTCAGTGTCAATAGATTCTTCGTTGGGAGTATCTTCCTGTGGTGGTGCACCAGGTACATTATCTAAGAGTAGATCATTAATTGACAACTTGTCAATGGCATTCAGGTGCACCATCTGTAGTTAAACCATGATGGCTCAGCGTGATCCCAGCTGGCAAGTGGTAGAATCCAGTGGGGAAATAGCCCTTCATTCATCGATATCGGCTGATATTGTTGATAGTGAGCTTCCTGTTGGTTCTCGTTGTATAATTTCTGTTTGCAGGTACAGCATTTACCATGTTTCTGACGAGTGTTAACCATATTGGAGAAACGCTCAGTGTGCTGACGAATCTCGATGATACTTTCAGGGGTATGGTTTGATGGTGGATTTGAGCCTCAGGGATATTTGTTTGACAGCGAGCTAACTCAGGTTAGCTTATTACTTTCAAAGCTGCGTCACACCACAGCAAATATAGAGGAGGGGTACAATAAAGTCACCTCATGATCAGTTTTCTTCACACACTTGGATAATATCTACTGAAAATCGTTGCCCAAGAAAGTTTCTTTTGTCATCACTGAGATTCACTTTTTAAACTGTACATCAGGTGGAACTATAATCAGCTTAATCGTATACTGCATCATTACGGCATTGGGCAGATTATATCTACGCTCGAGTCTCAAGCAGCGTATAACATCAGCACAATACATTGAGTGAATGGGTAAATTGGCAAACTGGCTGTATTCCCGCTCGATGATCATCTAGAACTGGTAGGCTGGTAGGATGTTTTCATCAGTAACAATCCTTGAGCGGTGGGTGGATCTTGAGGAGACAACAAAGTTTGCTCAAGGAGCTCAAATGGAACCAATCACTGTTGCTGCTAGACTAACAGGCCTCATATTGAATCACATAATTTGGTCATAAAGATACATTTTGAGTGTGAGATGCCTAGTTATGCTAGGCTTCCAACCGGATATAGTTCTTGTTGGTTTGTGGGAGATATTAGGTCGAATCTCATCTGTGATCTTTACAGTCATTAACCGAACAAAAGTGAGCTTCTATCCAAGTTCATAGCATACAAATTCTAGCATATAACAAAGAAAGGTAGGATGTGTGTGACGATATTTTCTTTGTCTCAGCTGGGTTTCATGGATCAAAGGTGCAGTGAAACACCACAGTTTGTGACAAATATGAGGGATATAAGAGGCCTTCACTCCGCCGAAGGTCACTGCTATTTTCATTATTCTCAACTATACTCTGCTTCATTCGAAATCATCACTTGAAATGATAATTTGTTTACCATTATCAATGGTTCACAAAGGATGTCAACGAACAGACATCATGTATTGTGGTGTGTGCTCGATGATTCGAGTGTGCACGAGCATATGCGATGATGTGTCTATTGTATTGCGTAACATAAGATGTCGCATCGACATATGGTCGATCGATGACTAATGGTGCTAACTACAAAACAGGCAAGTTACATCATAGTCCTTGGCATAGTGATATCTGTACTTCAAATCAGCTCAACATTGCACCAGGACAGCTATCATGTCCGTTTCAAACATAACAGTAAACGAAGGAGAAGAATAGCCAATCAAACAATGAGGATCTCCTTAAAACAAATGTGCCCAATCAATCAATTTGCATTCCCACGGCATTCCCAATGCCTTTTCCAGTTCTGATACCATATCCGTGACCATTCCCAACACCATTTCCGATTCCTTTACCGATTTCAATCGCAAGATGATTGCCAAGTGTACCGAGGTCATTTCCAAGTCAAATTCCGCTCCTTCCCATTGCTACACACTACTTGATGAAGGTGGGCTTGGGCAGTGGATTTGTGAAGCAGTCGGCCGGCATCTCAGCAGTCGGTACGTAGCTCAATTCGATCTCTCCATCTCCAGTCATATCTGCAGCAAGACAGTACTTGGTCGCAATGTGTGCAACTGCAGTTCCGCGGTAGATTTGGTTCTTGATGCTTGTAATCAGTGACTGTTTATCAGAAATTCCATCAGGGATAGATGGGATGCCAAGGTCGTTCAAGAGATGCGAGGTCTGTCTGAGTCTCATACAGCCTACTCCAAATGCATAGTATTGGGCATCAATCGTGGACTGGGTAGTCGACATGTGTTGTCTCAATCTCCAATCGACCGCCCCTCCGAAGGTGATGACCAGTCCACTTGTCGATTTATTGTAATCTGGGCATCCAGCATAGTCCGAATCGACATGGCATCGAAGTGCACTTTCTCCTTCCAGTGCTCCCCAGCATTCTCCTCCGAAATGCAGTCACCGGTCCTTCGTGCCATTGAGCAATCGAAACACGCGTGTGAGAGATAGAATATACTGATTACTTCGGTCGTGATTGCACAGGCTTAAAAGTCGGATAGCATATGTGGTATCAGGCCGAGTGGTGGTCATCGCGTACATGAGGCTTCCGATGATCAATTGGTATATGGGCGGATTGCAGTCATCTTTGTCGGGATTTCTCTTGGGAAGCAGCATGGCCATTGGGGTGGCAACTGGTCTGCACTGGTCCATTCTGAACTTCTTCAAGATCGTCTGAATGTAGCTGTGCTGGTGGATGTCAATTGTGTGAAGCTCCCGATTGGGTTCGATGTTTATGCCAAAATAGAAGGAGAAACTCCCCAGATCATGAATCTGGAACCACTTCTTCATCTGATCATTAATCTGCCCAATCAAGCCCTCGTTAGGAATGATAATGAGATCATCGACGTACCGAACGACTGCGGCAACAACTATTCCATAATCCTCCCTGTCATGGAGCACAAACAGTCCTCCATCAAAGTGTGATGCCGCGAAGCTAACTGAGATCAAGAATTCCTTACAAGTGCCTTACCAAATGTGCGAAGACTGTTTCAGGCCATACAGAGACTTTCTCAAGCAGAGTACCATCTTCCACAAAGTCTTTGTTAATGTTGGATCATTGAATCAGCACCCATTCTGCAGCAAACGACAGTATCCCTGCGGTGGGTGCATGTAGATCTCTTCTTCCAAGTTGACTCACAGGACAGCTGTCCATATGTCCATTTGATAGATCATGAGATCGTACTTGGCAGCGATCACGAGTGCCATACTAACATAGCCGAAGGGAGCAGTCGGTGCATACATAGCCTGGCAGTCGATGACTTCGATTTGGTGATTTCCTCCACAGACTGGCCTGGCCTTGAACCGCTGCACATTGCCTGCTCCATTGTGCATGATCTTGTATACGCAGTGACTTGGTAAAGTCTTTCTCTCTTCTGGAAGCCACACGAAATCTCCAAAGACTTGATGTTGACCAATTGCATCAAACTCTTGTTTCATGGCCGTATCCCATTTGTCACCAAGCGGAAACTCTGTTGCAGATTTGTAAGACTTTGGATCGATCGCATCCTCGTGACTATCGGAGATCACAGCTGCAGCGTAGATGGGAATCATATCCTCGAATTCCTCATCTTCAAGAGCTAATTGTGCAGACTCTGCCAATGTATCTTTTCCATCGTGGTTCCGGCCACAACATTTGGCCAGCGGCTTCCATGCATCTCCCGGTGACATCTCAAGGGCAGCCAATTCTCATGACTTCGTCTTCAGCTTCGGAGGATATGGAGGTGAATCGTCCAATGGCTACTCCATTTGACATTCAGTTGGTTACTTCTCTATGGGTTTGGGTTCCTCAAATACTTCTCTGGAGAAGAGCTCATTTATGATTGCTTCGTCTGCAGTATTCGGTGCTGTGTACCACTTCCTTTCTCTGGATACCACATCTCGGTTAGACTGAAGTGTCCTGGTCAATGGATCATAAACAAAGCACTGCTTAGTCGATATGCTGTAGGCAACGAATATGCCGTGGGTGGCTCTGTAATCATGCTTCTTATGTTTCTCTTTCGGAACGTGGACGAATGGAAAGTATCCGAACACACGGAGATCTTTGAAAGATGTCTTCCTCCCATGCACGGCCTCGAACACGGTTTTACCGACTAGCGGTCGCTTCGGAGTGCGGTTCTTGAGATTGACTGCCAGTGACACTGCAAATGCCGAGTACTGCTTCGAAAGTTCGGCATAGTTCAGCATGCATTGTATGCGCTTGATGATCGTGCAGTTCGCCTTTTTGAAAACTCCATTAGACTAAGGAGTGTAGGGTGGAGTCCTGCCCTCTAAGATCCCTTCTGATTTGAGGTATTCTGCGAATTTCTTGGAGGTATACTCTCTGCCTCCATCTGCACGAAATCGCTTCACCTGCTTGCCCGACTCCTTTTCTCTAAGAGTCTTTCATTCTTTAAAGTTTTCGATGGCTTCCGACATGTACTTTAATATGTACTCATCCATATGCCTCGTGGCGTCGTGGATGAAGAGCAGCCTATATCGACCTCCTCTGATGGCTGCTTGCAGCATACCGGATATATCCGATTACATCAGCTGCAGTGGCTTAGTGGCGCGGGAGGTCGTCTTTGGAGTAAATGGTTTTCCATCTAATTTGCACCTGATGCAGCTCTCGCAATCCCACTTCCCAGCCATCTCCGGAGCATCGGTGATCATTGGCAAGATCTCCAAAGCCTTCAGACCGACGTGTGCAAGGCGGGGGTGCCATATCATCCTCTTCTCTGCATCGTGCAGAGATGCATGCCCAGTGGTCTTAAGTGCCAGAAGGCAGCTGTCGTCGATATCGGTGTATTTGGTCGATGCCGGAGCTTGATGCAGCACACAATCCAGAACGAATATCTCTTCGACCTGAGGTGCAGTGGCAATCAACTTGGGATGGCGATTGTAGAGGTTGAGACTGGAGTGATTCACCTGTTCGAGTTTGATGTCCTTGTCCATGATCTATGACTGTGAGACTAGGTTGAATGACCCCAGCAGATGCACAACTTCTTGGTGTATGATCGTTTCCGTCGTTCCATCTAGTAGTCCTCAGATCAACCTCACACTCCACATCCGGATCCGAACAATGCGACCCCATTGTATCACTTCACCTTGTTCGCATTCGGAAGATATGCGGTGTAGATGATGAACACTGATCGACAGCCAGAGATGTCAGTCGTGCATCTGCAATGGATGAACCAATCACTGCATGAAACAGTTCAGCTGGCCGCCATCCAATGGTTCTCGATCGAAGTGGTGAGAGTTGAAGTACTCTAAGTCAATGATTTTGCTGCAGTATCGGCAGACTTTGGAGGATCGCCGCATTGCTTGCTCAAGTAGTTCTCGGTCGTATGCCCTTGCCGCTGGCAATGAAAGTACTTCCGGAAATCCTTCTCTTTCCTATTGTCCTTATTATCTGTCTTACCATCTCTCTTATCCTTCTTTGGACATCTGCCACCTTTACAAGCTTTACTGCCATTACCAACACCTTTCCACCCATCTTTGTAAAGAGCAGAGCTTCTGAAGAGAGCCCATTCTCTCCCTTGAATGCAGCTTCCATTTCGATGGGCTTGGTGACGATCTCATCTGGCGTGGCAGTCATCGTGGTGTATTTGTTATCATCAGCCCCAGGAAGACTTTCCACTCGTCATTCCTTGGGATCCCACGAAGCAGGTAGGAGATGTGTTCCTCCTCTCTAATCTTGGCGATTGACTTTGCAGAGTCCGTATCGGCATCAGTTTCAGTGGTCGATGGCACAGTGCAGAGATTGTAATCCTTGACTTTCCGATCGATCCGCGATGCATAGTTGTCGACATCTCCGCAGTCCTGCTGGTTGATCCTCCAAAGGTCTCCCCTAATCTCGAAGATGTTGAGCTTCAGATTTGACTTGTAGGCTATTGGTAGCTTTTCCCAAGCATCTTTGCATCGTCAACTACCATATATTCTGCTTGTATTCTCGGCTCCCTGCCGAGTAGGATGGCTGATCTGGCAATACTATGGCAATTCATCCAGTTGTTGAAAGAGGCCTTCTCTGGTGAGGTTGCATTTGCTGATGGCTCTTCCGGCTTGTCGTCACATCCATTGTTGATACCATATACTTGCTTCTGTTTGAGAAGTAGATTGATCTCGGTTGCCCATTGTGCAGTATTTCGTGCCATTGAAAGTGGGGATAGTGAGCGCAATCGAACTCATATTGTATCGCAATTGTCAGTTATCGCAGTCTGTCACACTGCACGTGTGATATTTAGCGGCCGCAGTCAGAAGAACAGCATGGTGTGCAGTAATTGGTTAGCTTGTGGAGACGCTTCTCCATGACGATCACCTCCATTCGACAAACGACAGTTGAAATGTTCATTGTGGGGTATGGTTTTGAATGCAAGGGCTCATAACCTGTTGCCCGGTGGCGTATGCTTGAGTAGGCGTGTGTGTGCGGGGGTTTACAAAGGTCAACATATTGTATCGTGTAACAAGACATATCGCATCGACATATGGTCGATCAATGCCTAATGGTGCTAACTACAAAAGAAGCAAGGTACACCCTAGTCGTTGGCATAGCGATATCCGTACTTCCAATCAGCTCAACAGGATCTCCACTGAAGACAACCAATATGGCTCCACCGGCTGGCCTGTTTTGCTCACAACAACAGCCAGAACACAATATGGGAGCATCTCACTGTAATGCTGGAAATACACCAAGCAAACACACTCAATTCGGGTAACTGCAGAACCAAATTCATCCTCCACCCGGGTATAGTTACCCGGCTCCGCAGCCACCATTTCCAGGCACTCCCCAGTTTCACCACCCTACCCCATTCAACGTGACACCAAGCTAGCAACCAAGCTCTGGTGGGGCAACTGAAGGATATCAGAGTTATAGTCGTTTCTAGGAAGGATACGACTTCCCAGAAGTGGCTATTGTGGACCTCAAATGTTCACCCCTCAGCAATTGATCGGAGAGGGGCTGTCATCTCCAGGCGCACCTCCAGTGCCTCCAACACCAGCTGGAATCAATCGCGTCAAGTGGCCGACATCGTCCTCAGCTACTTCATACGGACAAATTACCGGCGCACCTGGGAGACCACCCATTATCCTTCCAACAAAACGATTTCAGCAGACAGTGTAACTGCGCAAGACAAATGTGGCATGGATTGCGAATTTGCCTCCATTACCAGATAGTTCTTATGGCAAATTCGATGCAGATGTTGAGAGTCATGATTCATCGGAATTGGGCTGGGCTGAAGGCAAAGCCCCCATTAACTTGAAGCAAATGGAATTCTCCGTGAAGCAATTTGCGAAAAGGATGAGGCAGCCCAACTTGAGTGCTTTCAACAAGTGGAAGAAAGAATAGGTGGTGGGGTTTTTCGGGAAGAAGCATCGGTCCATTATCCCGGGACACAACAGTTTGAAACAGTCGCCACATGGACTCCCGTACTGGGATATGGCGGCAGCAGATTGTTTGGAGACTTTTGAGACCTGGCTGATTTTGGCAAATTTAGATAATGCCGAATGGATTTAGTCAGGTTTGGGAGGCAAGGAAAAAGGCAAGGCAAGGCAACAAGTGACTGACCAAGGATTTGTGAGAGCACACGGGCAAAACAGCGAGAGGTAACATTCCAGAGTTGCCACATACCTCTTCCATGGTTGTAATTCTTAGGGTGCCTAACGGTGACAATGACCCAACATCCTGCGTGCAATTCCAAGCTTGGTATACAGATGTGAGTCATTGGGAGAAGTTGATTGATTTCAATCAAATAAATTGTAACCCGAAAGAACCATACTGTCTAACTGCCTTATACAAATGGAACTTTACTAAGGGAGAATTGGAAGAAGAGTATATGTGAATATACGCACCAGGGCAAATGATGAATGACCCTCTATATGGTCAGATATCATACACCAGTTCCCTTTCAAATGCCTTCAAGTTGAAACTGCGACACAATGTGCACCTATTGTTAGTAGAAATGAAGGCAGATACAAGGAAGGATATTGGGGAGCATATAATTAGACCAGTAAAGGTAATCCCCACAAGCCTTGTTCCAGTTAGTTATGCCAACTGTGAATGAGTATACTTAGACTTCAGAGGGATCCGATGAAAATGAACAAGTGGTGGATGAGCAGTCAGGTGGGACAGATATTGATAGTGTTAATGTAAGTTCTCATCGAGTGCAAATAGAATTCATTATATTCAACATATTGTTGGGTCCAAATGCTTGTCTGTGAAATACCTACCATCACGATGAATTTCAGGCGCACTGGAGTATGAGCCCATCTGCCCAACTTACCTCCGAGCAACAGACAGAGATCATTGAGGACAAAAACAAGGCCGACCAAGGTGCAAGAGAGGTGCAGGTTTAAGTGGAGGATGGCGAGGAGGTCCTCAATCCAGATAAAACCGGTTCAGTATTGATCACTGTTTTCAACACAGTGAACAACAAATTTGAACAAGAGTGTATTGATGACGTGGTCTAGCTGCTGAATGTCTATCCGATTTGCCAATCAACAGATGGCTGTGTTCCAGGCCACAAGTATTCAATTCCAGACCTGCCTAAAACGAAGTGTCTGGAGCAGCAGGTTTGGGGTACGTGGTTCATCGTGAGGAGATGGGTGTGGGATGCTGATAAGCCAGGAGAACAAGTGGCGGATGAAATGGGTCTTGCAAAGACTTCCACCGAGGTTACAGCGACAATGCACTACAAATTCGTGACTGAGACTGTCGTAATGCGGTTGGCACTGTCCATTTTATGGGGGAATACGCTTGAAGAGTGAGTGATTTTGATGGACAACGACTTTCCTGGCATTGTCGGTAAAGAGTGGGAGTGGTATCCACTGCAGAAATTGAAATCTGTGCCTCGCCACCAGTTGGAAATCCAGACAACACCGCCTAACTGATATCCACCACTGATTTCGGCCCCTGAACCAATCTAGGTGGGAACATTGCCTGTATATGAGGAGACCTTCAGGTTTGACATCGATGAGATGACACATGGAACCCATTTCACACTCGTTAACTTGATGCACCCCGAAAAGGGGTAACTCACCCACCATGATCTGAACACCAGGATTGATGGGCTGGAAAACCGATGGAATATCCACCTTGTGTCATATGATACCTTAACATCCAGAGCAAAACCATTAAGCAATGGTCTGCTCCCACACTGTTCCACGAGGTTTTGGATTTTTGATGAGTCTCATCAATAGAAGAAGAAAAGTCCCATGGGCCGGTAAATTGTGACGAATGCGAGCAATGGATTCAAACTTCAAGTTACTGCAACTCCATGATTCCTTTCACCCTATGACTGGTGTCATCAGAGAATGTGGCTGTCTCCGGGTGCTCCTGAAGATCCAGAGGACGAGACTGATGGAAATGAACACCGCCAATGCACTGTATTTTGCAGTGAAGAGTATGATGCATGCTATCCGGAATAAAGACAAGGATGCTCCATCGGATGTGGCACACCGGATGATTCAATTTGCAAAGCCCTGGACAATAATGAGGTGGTCACAATCCAAACTCGTGAATAGAAATCCACTGGTTCGGATACCATAGCAGAATGCAAACCATGTTGATATCTAATGGACTGAGGACGAGCAGGCTAAACTCAAGACCCTCGTGGAGAGATACACTTTACGGGGTACTTCTGGAACATGGAGGGTACATCGATGGCGCCAGGGATGTTTATCAGTGGTATTGGGAGACACCGAGGATCGGAATGAAGTTTCAGGATATCGGTACAATGAATGGTCACTCGATACTTGGGTGGATTCTCCGATTATCCGCTGGCTGCGAGACACATTTCTATCGATGCTTAGCAATACATCTGTGGAGTATCTCGAGTCTGATACAGATGGAGGATCAAATCAGGCGCTGATGCACGAACCCGAATGTCTTAAAAGCACCTTGCCACATGCACCTCCTCCTCCTCAACAGGCGGTGCTATTTTGTGTTCTGCCAGGCGAAGTTCGTTATTTGAAGTGATGGCTCACAATGTTTTTTACGGATAATTTGGATATTTTCTGCATGTTTGCAGAAATGGGCAACAATAAGCCTATAGAAATGCAGCTCAAATTCCAAGATGCGCTAAATCCCTCTGTATTTGAAACTGCACCCAAAGAGGGTAGAATAGGCCTCAATCGCACAGCAGCAAACCGTGCGGTAATAACTCCGAAGTTCTGGGTACTACCTGACAGGTGCCAGCCATTTGCATGGGTTGTCCGACTGGGGCAAAATAGAGTTCCACACACATGTCAACTGAACACTAAACCCAATTGTTATGGTAATAGACCGAGTGATCTCCACCAGCTATGCGAAGTGGCTTAAATGAGAGTCCTGCATAATCTGTTGAACTGACTGAACATCATGTCAAGACCGCTATATCGGATTCTGGAATGTCGTCAGGACCATAACCGGCAGATTACGGAGCATGGAGACTTCCTGCCATCAAATGTTGATGATGAACAATAATTACCAGGGCAGTGAAATCAAGGTATGCCTCTCAAACATTCAACCATAACAATCTCACCGATTGATGGAAACTAGGCAAATGAAATGGGGAATATGACGCCATTGAGGAGTCCAGGAGCATTGGTCAGAGTTCGATTCGATTTCATGTTAGATGATTATAGTGACGAATGAGATGATGTAAATGGTAAACTGATATTGGGTAAACGGAATCATAGCCTCATTTGTATGATCCAATATGTGATGAAAGACAGGTGCGCCAGTTTAATGGTGGACCAACTAAAATTCCACGCTGCTGTATATTTCTCTGGGTGAGAATCTGCCGAGCTGCAGTTACTGCTCATCATCATCATCTAGTGTGTGTGGAATTGTGATTCCGAAATATGCAAACAAGATCTGTGATTTCCAGTCTTCCTGAACTTCCAAGTTTGATTCCAATTCATTGTTGCTTCTCGATTTCAGGCGCACCTGATACTGGAGTCACGAAAAAATTTGGGATATTCACTCAATCATCAATGTTGAATAATTTCCAGTTGATTGCGGAAGAGAATCGGTCTCAACTTCTTGACTCTCCTGAGACAAATTCTGTACAGTATATCTCTAATCATCCAGGGATACACAGACTGGCTAAGCAATATTGAGTTGACATATCATATCCTGAGGCACAGCTTGCGTATTCCAGGCTTACCCGAAGAATTCAGCCGAGTATTTCCTCGTTCAGAAATGAACTTAAGTCACACCTCAAATCCACTCTCCTGTCGAGGTTGATATTCTCAGATTTGATACTGCACACATATTCTATTCACTGGCCAATTTTTACCCGCAGCCCCATGTTATTAACATATGATCCCACTCCAGGCACGCCTCTGAAATGTGTATACCAGCTTCACATTGCCCTTGAATGATTCATTTTGCTCCATTCGAAGCATATTTTCTCTTTTCTGAATACTTTGAATCTGTGGCTGCCAGCACACATAGAGCGGCATCTTCAGACACTAAACCTTTAGGTGCAGGTTCAACTTATCCCGCTTGTTCTAAGCTAAGAACTGAATCTATGTTTGATTGGTATCTGAAGGCCACTGTAGCAACCCGATAAGGGTCACGCTCCGTGTCCACCTATCTGTTGGAGGAAGGTGTCCACCACACGCTTACCATTGATGCACAGCCCTGGGCGATATTTACCGACACTTTACTGGATTTTGACGGAGCAGTATGTTCAGATCATATATTTCCAAGATCCCAAAATATCTTCCGCCATTCGAGCTTCATAATTGAGCTACTGTTTGAGAGAGCGACCCTCCAAAGACAGATTCTGCTCATTGATTCTGCAGCTGGCTGGCAAATACCACTCACTGGTATACCACACTTCCTCGCATAGGCTTAAATTCACAAGTCTTCTAATGCAGCCGTAACTATATTTTGACTAACTGATATGATTGGGCTCCAAGAAACCCGTGTCTTAATATAGATTATGAATCAATTTCCATCAAGAGAGCTTGACGAAATAGAATCTGAATGACAGTCACAGTTCAATGGATCAATCAGTAACTGGCAAGATCCCGCCAACCGTATATCTTGAACGTCTGATGTTTGTAACAAATCATCAAAAGACAATAGCTCATTTCCGCCAACATCCAATCCCAAGAGTGCATGAGGTTCAAATCCTGATGAAAGCTCGAGTTAAGAACAGGCAGTTTCAGAGAGTAGAAGTAACTGACAAAGTCAGGCGAGCCTACAATCCCAGCCATTACATTGGATTATACCCTGCATGCAGATTCAATGCTTGCTGCACCTTACTTGGTTGGAACTGCATGCTGTTATTGGTCTTTCCACTGGCGGATGAAGCATCATGACTCATTCATCTCGTTCTTACAAGATATTAAGTTCAACATCTTGATGTAAATGAAAATTAATGATCCATTCCCTAGCAATCTTGAAATTGATGACAACTGGAATCAATTCGATTACCCCTGAATCTTCATCAGAAGTTTACCATTCTTCCTCTATGTTGACTCTCGCCTTTGTTAACCCAAATCCTCCATCTTCTCTCACACTGACTGCATACTTATTGTGATTCAGCAGACTCCAGACTGCTGAAAGTGAAGTTCTGCACACGGCATTGCCTAATCGACCACTAACTGTGCTGCTGAATCCTGAAACAACAGAAGATCATCAAAATAGAGTTTCGTTCTGACTGGTATACCGCATTTGGAGAGTCATATTTATCCACTATCCGCAACAAACTCAGTTTGAACCCTCATATGTTCAACTGTTGCCACTCACGAAGATCCCAACTCTATCCTCGGCCCAAGTTCTGCAACAATGATCAACACACCGACAATGCTTGACCACGCGATGACCACTGCACTCCTATGCTCGAACTCGAGTCAGAATGAACTATCTTCGGCGGAGTCAGATGCATGGGCGATAATGATTATGACATTTCTCAGTTTCCCATGTCCGGTCCTGAGAGTTAGATAGTGATACAACCATGTTAATGTCCTGAGTTCTTCAGGTGTGTCTTGTTCAATTCTAGGTATGTTGGCTTAAACCAACCTCCAATTCTTGCATCAATAGCATACATGGATACGCGTGCTAACATTTGGGAAATGGGGGCAAGAAGAATCCATCTAATCCGGTGCACCTGACGCTTCCTAAATCACAACAAAGCACTGACATCACCAATAGAAACATAAACCACTGACATGTCTTCTGTACTCTTTGCAGGAACGCCTTGAATGACATCCTGCTCAACCATGTGTTACATTGTAGCCCTATCTTCCCGTTATTCTATTTCACTTCGTACTATATTTACCCTTATACACTTCCCTCTTCATTTCCAACTTCACTTTATCAAACATGGAACCTATGGCAAGCCAGGTGAGGAATCACTATTTACAGAAGAATTAAGAAGCACGCCTTGAGAGAGCACTTGCATGTGCATTGCAGAAGACAGTCTATCTTCATTGCCTATCAAATGTTTGAACATCCAATGCAGGCTTCAAGTATTGTGTTGGAGATAGCAAATGTCCAGGGTATAATTCTAAAGATTCAGGATAATGACAATATCAATCGGGAGAATCGCAATGACGAAAGTGTATACCCTGCAGTGTCTACCTGGTCAGCAGATATCAAAGAAGATGATTTGGACATCCGGCAAGAGCTCCTACATCTAGACCAGGCGCGCCAAGATAAGACAATACGAACTACAAGTGTTCCACTGTGAGAGAAATGGAGCCATCCAGATAATATCATTGCCCACGCTCCACTTCCAAATCTACGACATTCAGCCGGGGCGGTAGCACCCACATTGGTTAGATGCCAAAAGTCAGTTATCAATATATCACGCGAGTCTGACGTTGTACAAGCACAGCCGCTTCCCTTGGCCAGAAGAGACCAGAACATTCCTCAACCAATGGCCAGTGGAGATTACAATGTTTCCGAACACCAAAAGGTTGCTTTTGAGGTAGCGAAACGGTTTATGGAGGAAATGGTATTCACAAAGATATGCTGGCAAATAATTTCTGATGAGATGTACTCGATGGTTAAGAAAGTTTGGAAACTACCTATTGAAGCACAGCATGGTGAGCGGACATGAGCAGGTGCTCCTGTAGGTACTTCATCTGTGTGTCAATTGCGTGGGGCATCTCTCAAAATCAATCAGCAAACTCAAGACACTGTAAGTGTATATTCTGTTTTCTTATCTTCAATTGGACTTATGATGATACAAAACCTCGAAACATACATAGTTAAAACTAAACATTAGTACCATTCGAGGGCACTTAACAGATGGCGCTTGTCAAACCATTGTCCGTAGTTACTGGTTGGATTTAGGATCTGGGACTGAGCACTGTCGAATCCAAATTAAGGAGATCCTGTTTGACGATGCTAATCTCTTGAAGGTCTTCAGTGATAAGAAGTCTTGGTTCATGTGGATGGAAGTGCTGTACTGAATCTACCAGCAGTTTTTGTTCACCGCCAATAGCTTGGGGCGATATCTGACCACATCGCAGTTCTTTCAACCTCTAACACTGCTGACATTAGTGCCTGTTGCCGCAGCTATTCATTGTGCGCTGTCTGAGAATGCCACTGGAAAGAAGGTTACAGTTAAGATTTCTCAAGAGGAATATCCAGGTAAATTTGCCCTTCCACAGTAACAGATTGCATTTCTGCCCAAGCCATTGCGCACATCAAATCTACATTACACATGGTGAGGCTAGTTCATACCAC
>Ga0307512_10001212_pt1 | contig 37346 bp, 25 predicted proteins | sample 14_EM_MG_FD_200267 | JGI IMG/M metagenome (GOLD analysis project Ga0307512, IMG submission 200267) | Populus trichocarpa ectomycorrhiza microbial communities from riparian zone in the Pacific Northwest, United States - 14_EM | ecosystem: Host-associated > Plants > Roots > Unclassified | place...
ATAACAAACTCCAGTATTGAACCCTTGCAACTCAGCCGTCACTCACAAGGTCCCAACTAAATCTATCGAGTTCTGCAGATTCTCAATGCTGCACCAATTGCTATGCTATGCGGTCACCGCAAATGCTTGACCTTTCACGCATAATGACTACGTTTAGAGGAGTCATATGCAGGGGCTCATGTTTTCATTCAGGTTCTCGGTGCTCAATTTGTAGCCAGCACCAAGGGCTAGTTGATGTCGCGAGTTGTCTTCCGGTGCGTCTGGATCTATTCTCTATGTGTGTTGGCTCTAGCCAACCTCCAATTCTTGCATCCGTACAGAGTGCTCGTAGGAGTTGCTAACATTCGGGATCAGGAATCCATCTATTCCGGCGCACCTGACAAGGAATCCGTCTATTCTGGCACACCTGACAATATCCGAAATCGCAACATGGACTGCCGTCCTCGATATAAACATAAACCGTTGAAGTCATCTCTCCAGGACCCTTTCAAGGTGCGCCTCGAATTGCATCCTCCTCGACTATGTGTAAATTCTTGCACCATTTATCCCGTTATTGTATTGCACTTAATCTTATATTTCCTGCTTTTACACTCTCTCCCACATTCTCCAATGTTAGATCTTCATTACAGCAAATGGAACCTACGCCCAGCCAGGTAAGGAATCACTATTCACAGAAGAATCAAGAAGCACACCTAGAGAGAGCACTCGCTTTCAAGAAAGCAGCCAATCTTCATTGTCCATCAAATGTTTGCTTTCCAATTATCTGCCTTCATGTATCGTATTGCGGATGACTAATATCCCCGAATTCATTCATGAATCAGAATGACGAGACCGATCAGGAGATCGGTGATGTCGAAAGTGAGGACACCGGAGAGTCTACCTCATCATCTGACATCGAAAAAGACGATTTGGATCAGCAACAGGAGGTCCTTCATCCAGGTCAGGTGCGCTGGGATAAGTCATTACGCACTACAATGGTTCTACTGCCAAAGAAATGGAGTCGTGCCGATACTGTCATTGCACGCCCTCCGCTTTCAAATTCCCGAAATCTACCTGCGGCAATGGCACCACCACTGCTCAAATGCCAAAAGTCAGCCCTCCTCAACAAATTTTCCGAGTCTGACTGTGCACCATCCGGCCGGGCACTGGCACTTCCCAACAAGTCTAGTGGAGACCAGAATATTCCACAACCCAAGGCCAGTAGTGATCAGAACATTCCGCAACACCAAAAGGCTACTTTTGAGGTAGCCAAAAGGTTCATGGAGGCAATTGTATTCACGAAGACTCCTTGGCCAATCTTATCCAATGACAAGTACTCGATGGTTGAAGAAGCTTGGAAACTAGCGATTGAAGCCCAGGATCATCAGCGGGCATTAGCAGGTGCACCTGTAGGTTAACCATCTGTGTGTCAATTGCCTGGTGGTCCATCTCTCAAAATAGATCCGCAAACATGAGAAGCTGTACATCTTGAATTCTGTTTAATGCTCCTCTATCAGACTTACGGATATTGACACCCCCGAAAATATACATAGTTGAAACTGAAGATCAGTACCATTCGAGGATGGTTGGCAGATGGGGCACGTCGAACTGTTGTCTGTAGTTACCGGTTGGATGTGGGCTCTGAGCCTGAGCTTCGGATCAAAGTTAAGGAGCTCCTGTTTGAGGATGCTTACCTCTCCAAGGTGGTCGATGATAAGAAGTCTTGGTTCACGCGAATGGAAGTGCTTGATCTCATTTACCACCAATTTGTCTTCACCGCCAATAGCTTGGGACGCCAGCCAACAACATCACAGTATTTCCAACCTCTTGCTCTTCAGACTTTAGCGCTGGCAGCCGCAGCTATTCATTGTGCGCTGTCTGAATACACCAGTGGAAAGAAGGCCACAGTTATGTTTTCTCAAGATGAATATCGAGGTACATTTGGCCTATCCCCTGTGATCAATTTTACTCTAGAAGCCACTACACAATCAATCACACATCAGAGGCCACATCACACACCCCCCCCCTGCGGCGCAACTCCACTAGAATAGGCGCTCCTCAATCCTCGTCGGAGCTCCTCAGCCTAGATTGAACCTCTTCTATTTCATTCCGCAATGAATTCCTCCTCTCAGCGCTCCTCTAATCCATTTTGCACTCTAGACCCCCCCCTATCCGCGCTCCTCAGCCCGGGATGGGAGCTCCTCAATTCCCTCCGGCGCTCCTATAATGCATTCCACACTCCTTACCCCACCCCTTTTCGGCACTCCTCTTTTCCCCTGTTAGTTCCCATTTCTCATCCGAATGTATCATATTGCCTCTCATACCCCCATTTGGATTCGCAGCTAGCTAACATCTCATTACACCTGTGTTAGATATCACAAATCGAGCCAAACGACATTGGAATTCCATTTCATCAACTCGCCAGGAACGAATAATCAGCAAATACAAGGAGCTCCTCCAGCTTCTTTGCAACGTTGATGAATTGTGTGTTCCTGCTTTCGTTGGCCCTGATGAGATGGGAGATGGAGTGGATGACATTGACTCCAGGTTTGATTGATATTTTTCGATCGCTTAGGTGGGTTATTGTTTTGGTGTACCTGCATTTATGTTTGCATCTCTCGCCTTTTTCTTTCGTTTCCTTAATGTAGCAATGCACAAAATACAATGTTGAAGAAGATGACGGCTAGTATGATTCAGAAGTGATAATGAACAATAATCCATGCATCATATTCGATGTTGAGGGAAGTCGATTGCTCATGTACATCCGAAGAGTCTCAGATAATGCCTGCAGTCCTCTGAATGAATATCCATAAGATCCCAGGCATCTCTCAGAGTTTGTTTGTGATTCCCGGCGACACTCCCAGGTGCACCCAAAGTTCTCTCCGGCGCTCCGACGTGCTCCCAAACTTATCACAATCACTCCCATCGTACTCCTGTACCTGTCATCAGAGATCCCAGTTACTCCTGTAGCTGTCATCAGAGATCCCAGTTACTCTGAAGGCCGGGCGGAATACCCTCCTAGGGTCTGATACTCTCCTGAAATTGACGCTTCTAAGTTTACACTCTACATCCTCTCAGACACTCCTGGAGTCTTCCAGAGACTAAAATACATTTTGCTGATGCCATTCCCCCCGGATGGAAATGTTTTTTGCTGATGAAGGAAATTCTGAAACATCGTATGTAGGTAATAAAACTTGAATAGCTAGAAATCATGAATAAAGTTTACGATTTTCTATTTATTTCAATGTAAAGCAGACGGTAAACAATTGTAGCCATCGATGTGCAGCGGTACGCCGAGCGACATTGATGTCACAGATCAAAGCATGCGTATTTGTGATATGAGTGATATATTGTGACGGTGGAACTGAGTTTTCCTTGTTTTGACCAAGCAGTGGTGGCTCGATCGTGTTATAAATACCGTTAAAATCACTGCAGTTGCTTTTTTCAGTACGTCTTCATTTGCTTGGGCAGTATCAACATTTTGCATGTTGTTGATGTTGCTGAACTCCGCTACTGGTATGTTAAAACAGTGAAGATTGAAGATGAACTTGTTTTCAGAGCAATTCAATGCACATGTCGACCAATAATGTTGAATTGAGTTCCAACAATCGTGCACACAATTGCTTTATGTTGCTGTGCCTGACTTCACGTGCTACAGTGATTTTCTCAGAGGTTTGGATATATGTTGCCCTACTGATGGGGTATATGGTACACATACTTGCTTTACGTGTATGTGATGTGTGCCAACGGCAACTGACGGATACCCCACCCAACTTCATCACCACCCACGTGCAACACCACTCAGGCGCAACACCACCCGAGTGCAACACCACACAAATGCTTTCCCAACATTCACAAACACGCTGTGAACTATCGGTGTCGCACTATCTACTAGTAGCCATCTATCTATTTCATTCTACAATTATGTACAGCTGGGACAATCATAAGGATACACTCTACCATCACTACGTTGTTGGGGGTAAAACCCTGCAAGACGTGATGGCATTGATGCAACGGGATCAAAACTTCACGGCGGGGTAGTCCAAATCTGATAGTTCATCTTTGAATATTCTACATTGACTGACGTATATCAACTTTCTCTCAATTAGTGAACGATCATACAAGAAACAGTTCAAGGAATGGAAGTTCCCAAACAAACGCAGTACCATTTCACTCTGGAAAGACAAGACGCTTGTGGGTTTAAATCAAAAATTATGGATAGACAATTTTACAACAGCCGATATGCTACATGCTTTATAAAGACATGGTTACCATACAACGTCAACGCAATTGAAAAATATTGATTTGCATCCTACCATCTGTCTTCTCCATCGACGACCACCATCCATAAGTCAGGATGGAATTGCTACACAGTTGGAAACAATATTGAGTCAGCATCGTGATTCAGGTCAAAGTCTCAGGTGGGGTCGGTCATACTTGATGGGTATTGTGCGAAAATCAGGGTTGTTTGTATCAGAGTAAGTATTCTTCGCAAAGCATTATCTGCAGCAACTTGAACAGTTTCACTTGATACTGATATATGTAAACGTGGGCTTCAGGCTCATGTACGAGCAACCGATGCTGAACAAGTTGAGTTTCGCCGGCTCACTCAGTTACGCAAACGTGGTCGCAATGATGTACAAGTACCAAACCGTATATGGTCAATCGATGGACACGATAAGCTTTCTCGATTTGGATTTGAGATCTATGTGTGCATTCAAGCGTACTCTCGGTATATAGTCTGGTGTTACTGTGGCCATTCAAACCGGACGCCCATATCTGTCACCAAACAATTTCTGGAAGCAGTTGAGAAGACGGGAGTGTTTCCAAAAACTATATGCTCAGATATGGGTTGGGAGGTTGTCCTCGTATGCAATTCTCAACTTAAACTACGTTGAGCAGAGAAACCAGAGCTACTGTTTCAAAAAATTAACTCCTTGGGTACATCAACACGCAATCAACGTATCGCAGCATGGTGGAATCAATTAGCTGGTTCCCAGACAGAAACATGGCGCAAGTTCTTTGAACGGTTGGAAAAGGATGGGTTCTTTGATGGAGGTGAGATAGACAAGGCTTGTTTGCAATTTCTCTATATGAATATGATACGAGAGCATATTCCTGGCTTTGTTGAGGAGCACAATCGCCATCGCATCCGAAAGCAACGAAATTGTGATCATTATTTACCAACTGGGCGTCCCAACAAGTTGTATCACTATCCTCCTGAAGGAACGCGCGACCACAGAAGCAAGCCATGGCAACCACTAATGGAGAAACTACAAAATGATGTTGCTGCCTATGATCTCAACGATTATCTTCCAGTGGAAACGGTAACAATGTTTTATAACATTTTGGAAAACGGTGGATTTCAGGCATCTTTTAAGTTCAATGAAAATCACTATGATGCCTATCTTTACGTACAACGCGAGGTCTGGAAGTTGTTGAAGACTGACGGACAGTTCTTGATCATACCAAAGCCAACAGGAGTACGTTCCTGGATCGCAGACAACAGAGAAGAAATCGAAAGACATATCGAAGAAGATATTGAAATGAACCCAACCGATACCGATAATGAAAATCATATACATGTCAACGTGGAAGACATACACGATGAAGAAGAATCAGACCAGCATCCAAGTGACTCTGAGGACAGCATCGTATTGAACATTGACTGGGGTTACCGGGATGAGTATTTCAATAATCAGAGAAGGAGCAATAATGGGTAACGTACAGTATGTTGTAATTCTATTCATCATCCCCTGTTTGTCTCTCAAACGTCTCACTTGTGCCATCCACCACAGGGCCAAAAAAAGGTTCATAGCTGACCGTTCTGTTTTGAAGATTCCAGTTCAGTTTTGGTTTACGTTCTTCCTTTTTGATGGTTGTATCTTCCGGAAACATCACCTCAGCACTGCGTTTAGTGTGTAACGGTTTTCTTTGTGGTGGTGGGGTTCTCAATAGAGGGTTCAACAAAGTTGTAACAGCAATTGATGAACTGTGTGCTGATTGTGGAGGTGGTGATTGTGGTGGGGATGCGATTATATCTTCATCAAATATTTCGTTCTGGGTTGACGTTTTCAGTTTGTTTTCTTCTCACTTTAACGCGTAATGACAGATGACCTACCTTAATCTTTCCCGTTTTCACCCTTGTCATATCCATCTTGGTCTCCAATTCAAGTTCATATTCTTCAAGTGGTTTGTTGACCTTTTGTATCTCCTTCCATGTCTTTTCAACGCATTGTGTTTTACTCGGTTGTCGTCGGGGTGGTAGAGGCAGTGAAGACTCGGGTGATGGCGTGTAGTTCCGTAATGCAGTTGACATAAGCGGTACAACAATTGCAAAATGCTGGACAGGTGTTTTAGCCAGCATTTTTCTCTCTGCGGTGACTTCCGAGACGTCAGGTATATCCTCGATCTTTTTGATCAGAGACAATACAGTGCCGTTTCCAGTGATTAACATGGTCAGAGACAATCTTTCGCTGGTCACGGTCAGCTCACCCATACTGATTTTGCGCTGATCATTCACACCCCAATACCACTCTTCTTGAAACCCGCGCTCTCGCCAGCCTGGATGTTCATCTTGAATAATTCCTCTTAATAATCCTCATAGCTTTCAACCTCTTCCGCCAGGTCCGAGATGTGCCATTTGTATATCAATGCTTCCTTTTTGTGTTCCTCGTTGGGTCGTTTGGTGAAAAGTACAAGAGACGCAGTTAGAGACTGTACATGAGTCTTTTCTTTTCCGAGGACTGACTTTTTGCTTGGGGGTACAAGTCCAATGTTTTTGGTCTTAGTTTTTTTAGCCTTTTCCTTAGATGCAGTTTTCCGTCGATGATCACGAACCTCTGCAAGATGAGACAGTGTTGATGTGGCAGTGGGTGTGGTCATGGCTGGCTTACGCTTTTCAGGCTTCTCGGTCTCTGTATCGGACAATGAGTCTGATGCCGCACTAGGTTCAGTGTTGGCTGTCAAATCAATGGATTCAACTTCATTATCTGGCTTGGTATGTTGATTCAATTGAGCTTTGCAGGGTGCATTGACAGATGGGTGTGCTGCCTGTGGGTGAAGACAAATTGCACACTGTGTGGGAGTACGTCCACGCAAAAATCCATCACAGTCGCATTCATAGGCATTGCAGGCATAAGGTGGCATTTTTAAGAATACACTAGAAGAGTTGACTTGGTAGTATGAAGGCGTTTGTTGTAGGTCGGTTATGGAATTGAGATATACAATATTGCCATCCATTCTACGCTTTATATATGTGTTGCATGATCAGCATTCTCAAAGTCTCCCAGCAATTATTGAGTCTGATACTGTCTTCACAGAACTTCCACTGGCATAACTTTTCGTGAACATAATTCTCACTTTGACACGTACCTCCACAGTTCAACACGTAGCCTGCAAACCAAATTCATACTTGTTTGTTCGATGATTACCAGGTGTACATCAACGCCCTCTTGTATATGAACATGGCCCACAACATCTAGCCCACGTAGCTTGGTTTTAAGATCTACACGAACTGCTAAATTTAACATATCGACAGAGATATTGCACCACCACAATGTCAAGCGACAATTGATACGACACGTAGATAATTAAGTACCAAGTACTTAAGTACTTAATCAACAGTTGTTGGTGGGAACCTTAAATTTTCTTAGTTACATTTTCTGCTGTCTTACTTGTCGCGACCGCCGGCGGGCCCGACCCCACACGTTGTCACACAAAATTAAAAAGTTCCCTTTCGTCCATCCACCCTTCCGTACATACCCTTTCGGATGGCAGCAGTTTTGGGACCATCCGGGTGCGCAATTCTGCCGCTTTGATATCCCTGCTATTAACACGATCTAGACCATCGATATCACATTATTCTCAAAAGTTTGTCCTGTCATTCAGACGACCACAACGTGTATGCATTCAGAACGAAGTAAAGCAATTTACTAACTATTGCAACTTTTTTCATGATCTAAACTGCGTGCTAATGAACTCATACATAATCGTCAAGGAAACCGGTATCGAGTCCCATCCGCGCAAGTCAGCACTCATGATCTACCGATCATCTTTAATACTTATCACCTTTTTCTGATATGGATGAGGATAATCCGCTAGAATCTGGAGTCTGTGCAATCGGTTCATTAGCATCCACTGAATGCATTTGATGGAAGAGAGCACCAACTGAAGAATTGTATGTATAATCGGCCGCACTTGTACCGCCCCAGTTTTGTGAGAACTGCGGTGGGTGTGCCTGAATTATTTGCTGCTGCTGCGGCTGCTGCTGCAGTGGCGGGTGGCTTGGGAGTAATGGTTGCTGTTGCGGTTGTGGGTGGTAGTATCCGTGTGGGTGAGAACTCTGAACCGAATATTGTTGTGAGTTTCGGGAGTGTGCGCTAGTACTGGTGGAGCGGGTGCGCCTGTGGTCGTTCTTGCGGATGTCATGTGGTTGGTGGCCATCTCTCAGGGGGCTGGGAGGACCTGCATCATAAAACGCTAGTTGTTTGCCGGGATCAGAGGTGTAAACTTCGAGCGAGAAGACAGAACGAACCTCTATCCCGGTCTGACGACTGGTCCCGTCTACGGCGGGCCTCAAGTTGCCCATTGTATCGTTTAATTAATTCAACCGCAGCATCAACTTCTGCCTGTTCCATGCGAATACCCCAAAGGGCTTCCTCCACCCCTTTTCGAATTTCGAACTCTTCCACACCTGCTGTGGTTTGGTCGGGACATATCCTCCCACCGGAGTCAGCCTTTTCCAAATGCCTAGTACGCAGTGAGAGGCGCGTGAAGACGCGCATGCAATTGTCAGATTGGAACGGTGAAAAGTCCATGTGCTTTTCAATCAGATGCGCCCTGGCTCGTCGTACCGTTAACTTAGGGCACTGGTGCACGCGAGGAGCAGAGAAACTTGGAGAAGTGTCTTACCTCATCTTAGATGGAAGGTTGAAAGTTTCTGCTGTACACAGCTGGCCGTTCTCAACAAACGTACACCTCAACCCCGCACTCGCTCCGGCAGGGGTTATATAGTGTCGATTTCCGGCTTTTGACGTGCGTGTGAAAGGCTTGGTATTGGACTTTGTAGCTGTAGAATATTCAGTCAACTCAGGTATGTTGATAATATCCAAGCTTCCGTGGTGACTGGTTATGCTCGACCCCAAGTGTTCTGTTGATTCGTCTTCCGACGTGTAATTCGAGTGAGAATCTGAGAGCGAACACCCATGCTCAGAGGTGCCGCATGTACCGGAGTAGGGTCCAGGCCAAAATGCAGAGTCCTGAAAGTGTTCATTTCGTGCCGCACTGGTGTGGACAGGGCTCGACATCGTCGGTGTATCACTCCGTGGTGATGACTCCGGGGGTGTAGTAGGTTCTAAGCCTCTTGACCGGTGGGTTGAGTTTCTCGAGTGCGGTGTCAATTCTGGAAAGAGATGCAAAAAAGGTCGGTGTTCTGCTTCAGTCTGGAGTGCTGCTACGGGTTGATAATCAATAGCGGTGCCGACGCTGTCATCAAGGGCATATATGAAGTCCTTGTGAGCGGGATGGGACTAACGCGTTCTCGAGCCTGGTGTCTGTGTCATCTTGTGTGAGTGATATAATCGAAGACGGAATATGTAGTTGCGAGAGCAGTAGGTGCTTAAGTTCAAATAGTTCAGATAGCATATGAACCCCCGGAAGCCGCCTATCTGAGCGGTGTAACGAGAAAAGAGAGTTACTTTGTTCTTAAGTATCGACTGCAGGCATGTCCTGATGTATTCAATGGTTGGCAGTGTTGACCGTGCGCGTGTGTTGTACTTCCCGACGTGCTTAGTTCTTTAATTGGCGTTGGTTTTAACGAAAGCCATGGTGCTCTCCGCACATGCATCGATATATTTGATTATTGGTTAAAATGAAAGAGTGTCCCACATCAGACATACGGTCTACAATTCGACTAATCTAACATCCTCATATAAGGGACATCCTAAGAACTTAAATCGCAAGTCTACGGTTCTATGATCGCTTATATTGGTTAACTCTAGAGTTATTTAATGCAAGTTCTGAGACATGTTTCTGTTAACCCTGTCGTAAAGTCTCATCAATCAAATCACACGCTTCTCCAAACAGGTTTGCGTTAAGCATCAGACCCCGCCTTCACCCCACTTCTCGCACGCAAGCACAAACACCACTCTGATAAACAACCTTTGCACCTAGTGGTGAGCACCAACCCCCGTCCTGAGACCTACATTGTTAGAACAGACCTCCGACCGCAGCCCAATAAGTGTCATGCTTCACCATCTCTAATGGCCATCTATCATGATCCGCCTTACAATGAAACTTCGATTAAATCCCGAATTGTCATAAGTGACAAACCTGTATCCAATAGTCCACCACATCCAAAAACGACGCTTGGGCGGCGATTTACACACCGACTCAACCCACAATTTCATTGAATTCTCACTAAAATTTGACTAACAATATTACACGCTTGGCAATTCACTTCAGGCCATGTGTCTGAGCGGTGCAAAGCGCATTTGACACGAATGTTGCACCCACACCGTTTCTGGGGCCCCAACCATACCGTGTCACGCGATAAACTCTCATATGCAGCTATCCCAATTGCATTCGCCGTAAAAAGTTTGCAGAATGGACGAGAAGATTGCATCTTACAATATAGTGGCTAAGTTCTAAACTGTGTGAACTATTGTTTCAGACCAATATGATCGATAGGGTTTGAAGTGCAGCTGCAGGACGCTGCAGTATGTGAGGTGCCAAATAGGAACCGCTGTGCATAATTTAATCACCACACAAATAAGATTCTGTCTCCTATCCGTGCAAACAAAAATATGTCATGCGGGATGTTCGAAGACTGATCCAGAAAGTAGATCGATCAATCCAAGTTTGCACCCACACATGGAAGGCGGCAAAGTGAGTGTGAATTTACCGAACTAGTACGGAATGTGTTACAAGAAATGGATGTTGAGACACAATACTGTGCAAGGTGCACCATAGTACTAATTGGTGCTTTTGTGGGGTCAGCCGCACCCAAACCAGATATCAAAGCTTCCCCGAGCTCGACTACCGATACGGGTATGTACAGAATAGGGATTTTGTATCCCAGCATCCCCCCTACTCCGGGCACACCCCAGGTGGCACAACAAGCCCATTCAAACAAGAGTAAAATTTCAAAAAGACACGCGCGACATCTCTACACAATGTCAGGATGAAGTACAAGTTTAACACAACGATACCATTATGTTTCTCCCTGCAATAACTGTTTCGTACGTAAATGGACATGGTTTGAACGACTTGTGAGATCCAGCGAGAATGCGCGAAGCGATTGGCCTTCCCCCCTGACTATGAGCACGCCCTTATTTCGGCTCAACCTCTGCCGGGAGTCGGATTCAAGGGCTACCAAAGCAGTTCAAATGTATACGGATGGAGACCAATAATTTCTTTAGTCTTTAGAAAAATCTACTAATGTACAACGAGAAGTGAGTAATGCTAAGAGAAACGACTCGAGGTTTCTCAATAGTACGTCCCGCCTGGACGAGATCTTACTCTGTTCCGGGCTATGATACAAATAGCAATGACTATGAATCTGCAATCGAAGACGGGATGGCTTGGCAGTTTGCAGTCACTTGAGTGAATTCAACATGAAGTCTTTCCGCACCCAAAACTTGATCCAGTTCGATAAGGAATGTGACAGGTATTATCTAGCCCATTTTCAAATAGGCCCCCACTGTTTCAGGGGTCTTGAATCTGGGTCTCCCATAAATCCCATCAGAAATATCCGACAGAACCCTATCACTACATTTCTAAGGCTCTATACGTGCTGTACATACTAAATGTTGTGGTGCCCCCGACTCCGGGTTAGCTAGCACCTTGGTACCGTGGTTGCTTGGCGCAAATAACTCAGAACTCCGGTGTGATGACCAGAAGCAGTCTTTTCGACAAGTGCGCCGATCTCGAGCAGTGATAAGCAACTTGGCCCTAAGTATTCACGCATTACTTCGTAATTTAAAACCCTGTGCGAAATGGGATCCGACACCTTCAATGCTATCCCAATCCTCCCCTCCCCTCCCCGATTAATACTGATTGATCAGCACTCAACAATATAAGTTTTAGATAGCAGCGTCCACTATAAAATGACATTCGAGGAACCGTCCAGAAGAGTACAGGTGTCTCTCAGGACAGTCCAAGGTACCGGTATAACGGCTAACTTTCCCGTCCCTAGCGCTAAGCCGAAGTGCGGGACCTGTCCCTATGAGTACCATATCATGTGAAAAATCTTTGTGCCAGTAGAAGTGCATAGAGAGCTGGCGTGAGGCGCTCAAGGGAGCAAGTACACATAATCTCACTCGGCATATTTGTCAGGAAAGTTGTTGCATGTATATATAGAGCTGATCGCTAGCGGGGTTGGTAGTAAGGGGCACACTTCTCTCTCATATATAACTTGCGTCTTTCTCCTTCTCTTGTCTCTCTGTATCTAAGTCTATGCACACGGTTCTCCCTATATTCAACAAGAGTTGCGAATATGCAGGGGAAAACCATATGCGTGTATAGATTTAAGGTATATATTGAAGAAATGGGGAAGTATTTGAGATATATACAAGTGAGTTGTAGGTCTTATGCCTTACTATCGGCCCGCTTACAGTCAGCTCCTATCAAGTACCTAGAAATATGTAACAAAAGTATCGGTTTGTCTCGGGTCAGTCAATATTTATAGTTAAATCTAGGCAGTGGTCAAACTTTCTAGCACTCTAAATTACTTGATTACTCAATCGAATCGTCACGGCAGTCAACTTTCTAGACTACTAAACTCGATTCCTCATTTGCTAGTTGCGATCACTCTGCTCCTCCGAAAGCCCGCCACGAGGCCTCATAGTTGAGCTCATTGCTGAGATAAAGTGAGTGTTTCACTGTTTCACACTTAGAGATATGGTGATGACGGCAATGTGGAAGTTCAATATGAGGCCTCGAGGTCGAGTGAACATGAATGCCAGACACAAACCCAGAGTGAGAATCAGTTCACGGGGATATCACGAGAGGGAACCTTGACATGATGATCTCGAGTCTAGGTATGAGTGTAATTATGGGCATTTACAATAGCCGTACCATCATACACCTGTTTTATTCTCACTTTCTCACTGCACAATTCAGTTACCAATCACTTTAAATAGTGCTAGGTATTGTACTATATGTAGTTCGGAATTTTCAAGCAGGCCTCGAACGAGGCATAAACCGATAGGTAAGAATCAAAATGCACTGCTACTTCCTCTCAACTGCAAACCAAGCCGACTGGCCAGCAAATTAGAAACTAGAAGTGCTGTCCTTTTAGCTTCTACCGTCCCGGTCTCCAGTCACGTAGCCTCGCACGCAACGCGCAGATACCAGGACACTGTTACAATTGAGAGGGAATGGTTAAAGCTAACCGGTGTGAAGTGACCTTCTCAGTTGATCGTCCGAAAACACTCCACTGCGGGATGTTGAGTAGTAAGATAGAGAAACTTGATGGTGTCTATCTTGTTAACGGAGATATGGGCTTTCGCCCGAGATCATCGACCAGCATCATGTAACTACTTGGAAGTTACGTAGAGTTGCCATTCTCAGTATAGCATTGTGGGCTTCGTGACCTTATTAGCTTTCTCCTTTCCTCTCTTTAGACTTTAGACTTGGATATACAGACAGACTAGACCACAGACAGTTTTCCACGCCCACCACTGCGTATACGTCTCAACATATCTAGTCGAGGCCCGGAGGGCTGCATATGTACGATCTCTTGTATGCATACACACACTAATCTGCGGCGCATAACACTGAGTCCTGATACAAGTCACTATGCTCATACAAGGTCGTAACAGACGATCCATGCATATATGCAACACAGGGTGTTACGATATGGAAGTTGGGGAGAGCCGTGTGTGTGTATTCTATGATACAGAGAAGAGAGAAGAAGAAAAACTCGAGATATATACAGGAGGCATCGGCCCCTGCAGCAACACCGTGTATCAGACCTGTAACATGTCTCCGGCACAAGTACACCTGTAACACAGGGCTCCAGCCTTTATCGAGTGATGACAACATGAAGCAACCAAGCACAAGGCGTGAGGTGCGGCGAATCACACCTACACTACGTAGATTGCATTATACACCGAGAATTTCTGCTGCCTATCGTCTTTATCATTGAGGGGTCGCTTTGGTAACTTTTCGTTTTAATAAGTAACCTCAACTTCCCATCATCTTAATTAGGCGGCAGCTAAACCTGAAATGTGATTCTTGCATATGTTACGTATAACTTATACCACAATGAAGTCTTGGATAAATGTAAGACGCATGATATAGTGGGGATATCCAGCATTCGTAATCACTTGGAATCGCAGGCATCAGTTGGAACAGCTCAGCTACTGGGCATTGATGGTATAACAATTGTACAGCAACGTATTCAAATTCTGGAGCTGCCCATAACACACATAACTTTCTATATAAATTGAGTCTCGTACAAGTTTAATGGTTGATATTCGAGACCTGTCCGGTAATAAAATCTCGTCATGCACTGAGGTTTGTCGGACTCTCGAGGCTTCTACGGGAAGAGAGTGATACGGCGCCTTGGTGGCTTGAAACGCTTCAGATCAATGGACGGCTGGCTCCATTTGCAAGCTCCCTCCAACTATCTGCCCCGTTTTCTGTCTTTCTATCAGCTACACCATCGTCGCCACTCGAAAGTGCTTAATACCGGTTTGACATCGTTTGATTATGGAAGTTAACATTTTAGCCTTGACAGAAAACAAATTATGTCTAGTTGAATTCTTGTCTAAAGCTCATCCGGCTGTCGGTTAATAGCTGATGGGTTGGCTTGCTAATTGATTGATTGTGGTGAATAAAAGGAGAACGTGTCAGACAAAGCTGAATAATTACAATTTTCCTCTAAACTTCAGTGACATCATAGTTAGTGCAAGGGTCATCCCTGCTGCAGATCCCTATATATGTATCATAATGTCACATGTATGTGAACTAATGCAGCAGGGGTCCCAAGCTCCCAACAACTAGGACTTAGAACATCGGCAGTTCAGTGCTAGTGTATCACACATACATAGTTCTGCTTTACCAAACAATTTACACGGGTAAAACATGGTACCCTAATCCTCCAACCATACTGATGTTACCCATTTTGTAAAGACGGCTACTTTCTGGGAGCTCCGCCCAGGCTCACCCCTGGTGACTGTTTGAGGAAATAATGGCAACGAGAGAGGGCACTAAGACTAACTGAATACACGTGAAGTCGTGCTAAGACTTAAGCGGATCTAGAAGACTGAAGTGAAGTACAAGTTGTCCAAATAATGTTTTACGCTAAGCTTTAACCCTAGCAATAGAACTCCGGATATGATGTGCGAAACACTCCGCACCTTCGCTACACAACCCATCTCCCTCCATTACTTCCATCATCTTCATCACTACCTTTACAGTTATACATATTTTTCGCTGTGTAGTAGCTTTACACTACACTTAGACAAAACTCCACTCAAGCCACAGAGCTAATTTTGGGATCATAACTAGTTTCTAAACACAGCATTGATAAATTATGACTCCTTGCAGCCGTCTTTGTACTCGTGCGCACGAGAGACTAACCCCATGGTGTCGCTGCAGGCAACAAGCTCACACTAGGAAACCTAGCTGGTCACTCTGGTGAGAACTTTGTATATCAATTTTGCAAAAAGCTGCTCTTGCAAATAAGACAGTATAGATGGCTGGTTAGATGGCCCTAGGGTTCATGATTTTGGTGGGTTGTAGTTTAAAAGCCACAAAGGCATAGTTTAGAGGCTGTCTTGTAGTTTAAATCAACTGCTGTGATGTAAATGCTACGACTTCAACAGAGTTATAAATTATAATTGCATTAAAATGCTTGGGCAGCGGGTGTGGTGGCATTTAAACGCTTGAAAATTATGGGTGGTTTCTTAGAGGTTGGTGTTGTGCATATTAAACTACGGGTGTAGAGTGATGGAGTGTAAATCACACGCTGGAAAATCTCGAAATTTTTCTTCGTCCATTTTTGTATGGGAGATGATGTTGAAAGGCCTCCATATTAAAATCCATAGCAAAAGTTAGGTATACAACTCACTGTATGGTACAGTGGATAGTGGCTTGTACTTGCCTATGATCTTAGAAATGTTTTGAGTTCAAATCCCGAGTTGGGATTCCTGATCATCCAGAGTATTCAATTTTTGCAATGTTTTTACCCATTTGTGGTGTAGGTACACACGCTAAATTGGTGTATATGTACACTACAAATGTGATATATAAACGCCGTTCTCATGTAAAAGAGATCCCTTTGTGGTTTAATTATCGTGTAAATGCCACCACGATATCTTGTGCATAAACACCATAATGTAGTGTGTATCTCATGCCCTACTACCAGCTTAACTTTCACCATCTCACTACAACCTCACGACACCCTTACGATAATGTTGTTTAACTACCTCACTGAACCTCACGCCGAATGTTACACAACCTTACGACAACCTCATGTTAACGTCGTTTAGCTACCACACTAAATCTCACGAAAAGCTCACAACAGTGTCATTTAGCTACCACGCAGAATCTCACGCCAATCTTACGACAGCATCGTGTAGTTGCCACGCTAGACCTCACGACAGCGAAGTGTAAATGCCACGCTACCTATCGTGAGTTTTAAACTACCCCAAAATGTACCCTAGGGGAAGGGGAATGTGAAGGAGATTGAAGACAAACCGTATTGGGATCACAATATGTCATTCATATTCCCGAGGCTTCTCGATATTGCTGGTATCTAGAGCTGGCCGTGCATCCGACGGTGGTAAAGTGTGGCAAAACCATGCCTGAAGATTCTCTATATATACTTCCAGTCTCTCATTTTCTCTTTTCACTCTATTCTATAGAATACACACTCCCGGTTCTTCCTCCTTATCACAACACTCGAGGTTGAATAAAATTGAAACCCAGAACTACCAGCTCTCCGCCACATCCCAGTGCGTCAGTACTAAAAGTAGTGTCTCATACAGTGGTTAAACTTCCGAAGCAGGTTACGTGTATTGCATGATAGGTCTCTGCCTTCTCATGGCCTGAGATGAGTCTCGTATGGCCGGAGGTGAGTCTCGTATGACCGGAGATTGCTGCCGCCTGAACGGTCTATACATAGATGCGTACGCACGCATTCGTACTTGTATTCTCATATATATTTGGCCTTGTGGCCCTCTTAGATAGGATACAATCAAGTTCTCTATATCTCTACTTTTGAACAACGTGGTTTCACTAGTCAGCGAGTGGTGGTAGATGATGTTCAGACGATTAGGAAGCGGCAGTTTTAGCAGTCAAAACCGCGAGCTAATGGCGTCTATATGCAAAGTCAACTCCAAATCTGTCGAGAACACCGTCGAAATGTCATACCTTCATCTCGTCCCTTGGTAATCTCACATGACCGGGATAGACAGCACAGACGATTGGGCGTCACTTGGGCTTGACGAGAAGCTACAAATCGACAATTCCACCTAACTATCAACAACACACCCAGCTAAGTAATTACGTAACTTCATCCGACTATGATAGAACTAAGACTGCTAGCTAATTCCGTTAGAGCGATGGATGTGCCTGACGAACGAAGCATACCGGCAGTCATATCGTATAATTTATGTCACGTTTGAATCACAACGAGAGCGTGTGTTTCAATATGTAGTAAGCAGCGTTCAGTTTCTTTGCTTGTGCAGAGGGGTACCTAGACACCCATTAGAATCAGCCAATCCGCGTTGCGGTATTCAGGGTTACTCTACATTATAATTCTATGTAGAATTGATATCTATTCTTAGGTACCACAACTAAAATTCTAGCTGGCGCAATGCAGCACGTGATTGAGATTCTCTTCTCTAACCTCATCGGTCTCACATGGGAAGCACATAACATTACCGTCGTGCACTATAACCGGACCCGGGAATCAGTTACAACTGCAAACCCACTAGAATATTTGCAGCATCAAGTAGTGATGCCTAAATAGAGAGCGGAAACGGAATGTAAACCATAAATTTTCTGATGCGACGAACCTTAGTGCCAAGGCTGGAGAAAAATCTCGCACCCAATATCACTTTAACATAATACATCTTATCTGATTTTATCAATGCCATTTTATCCTAATCACTTCTGTAAAGCCCATGTCTCAAGCATTGGCGACGGTTAACGCTCCTGCAGCACTCACTCGTTCCCTGATAGCTCCACCACCACGCCTTTCTCCCGTCCGGATAATACGTACGAGCGGTATGGATCGTTTTCACCCTTCACACTAAGCCTATACAAGTACAACTTCTACTGTTCATGTATTGGAGAAACCCCATATCTATACATCTATACATATAACGGACACTTCCACGGGGCAACCGATTCGAACTTTGGTAGCCATTGGAGCTCGCTGAGTCACGCTCCCGAAGATGCCGAAGGAGAGTTTGTGCCAACCCCGCGCAGGCTTTAATTAAATGACGACTTTGTAGTCTCGGAGTGTGGTACACCCAGGGTTCCGAGACTTACAACTTTGCATTTATTTAATCAGGACTTTTTTGCTTGATTACTTGTATGCAATTTAGTACAGGCGGGTGTCCATTTATGGATGGTTTATCCAGCAGTCGCCTTCGAACTTCGAACTTACCAGTGGGAGCAATGTAGTCGGCCATCTTCACCTGAATGCTTCGTTCAGCTCAAGACAAGACGCTTTCATAAATCTTATGTTTTTAAACCACGTGCTATGAACCTATACATATCTTCCATCTACGCATCATAACTCAATCTCTTCCCTCTATGCATGATGAAAATATCCGCCAGAAGCGGAGGGCTGTGCAGTTGGTAATTAGCACACGTTCTATGTACTAAGCTTGAGAAACTGGAGCATTTGTCATGTGTGGTCAAAAGTGGGAGAAAAGATGATATTTAACGCTATCTTATCTAATCTATCGCATCTGCGTCTCTCATAACGATATCATCTCCCTGTGCATCTATCTCTATCTCTCCCGATGTTGTATGACATTCTACCAGAGGGGTAATGAATCATCAGCCTCTGTACTATCCCAGTTGTGCGGGAACTGCGGCGGATGTGCCTGAAGTAATTGCTGCTGCTGCTGCTGCTGTGGTGGGTGATTCGAGAGTAATGGTTGCTGTTGCGGCTGGGTGGGGTAGTATCGGTGTGGGTGAGAGCGCTGAACTGAATATTGTTGATATGAGCTTCGGGAGTGTTCGTCACTGGAGGTGAATCGGTTGTGCATGTGGTCGTGTTTGCGGATGCCTTGTGACTGCTGGCGGCCATCCCTTAGGGGACTGAGGGGATCTGCATCACAGTACGTTAGTTTGTTTGAGAGGATCAGAGGCGTCAAACATTGAGCGGGAAGTAAGAAGCTGGAAAGAACCTTTCCCTTGATCTCCTGAAGTCGGAGATCGGTCTTCTGGCTGGCCGCGTCTACGGCGGGCCTCAAGTTTCCCATTGAATCGTTTGATTAATTCAACCGCACCATCAACTTCTATCTGTTCTAGGCGAATACCCCAAAGGGCCACCTCCACACTTTTTCGAATTTCGAACTCTTCTCCACCAGATACGGTTTGGTGGGGACAGATCCGGCCCCCGGTCTCAGCTTTTTCCAAATGCCTAGTACGGAGTGAGAGGCGCGTGAAAACGCGCATGCAATTGTCGCATTGAAATGGTGAAAATTCCATGTGCTTGTCGATCAGATGCGCCCTGGCTCGTCATACCGTTAGAATCGATTACAGGGGCCTACGGGGAGCAGAAACTTGGAGAAACTTCTTACCTCATCTTGGATGGAAGATTGAAAATCTCTGCGGTACACAGCCGGCCATTCTCAACAAACGAGCACTTCAACCCCGCGCCCATTCCATAGTGTCGATTCTCAGCTTTTGACGTACGTGTGAAAGGCTTAGTATTGGACTTTGTGGCTGTAGAGCATCCAGGTATGTTGTTGATGGTATATGGGCTAGGGTAGTGATCATGACTAGATATACTAGGCGCCGGGTCTTCCATTGGTTCATCTTCCGATAGGTAATCCGAGTAAGAATCCTCGTCCTCAGAGATGCCACCAGTGCTAGGCCACAGGTATCCCATTGCGTCGCCTTCCGATAGGTAATCATCTGAATTAGAACCTTCGTCCTCAGAAATGTCGCTAATGTCGGATACGGGAATGATCTTATAGTCTTGGAAGTGCTCGCTCTGGATGGCACTGGTGTGGGTGGGGCTTGGCATCGCCGATGAATCACTTGGTAATTGTCTCGAGAGCGCGGTCGGCTCCAAGGCTCTTAACCGGTGGTTTGGATCTCTTGGGGAGTGCGACAATCCCGGAAACAGATGCAAGAAAGGTCGTTCTGCATCGGCCTGGAGTGCTGATTTCGAATAATCAGGTACTGATGAGTCCTCGTTTGGAGCTGGAAAACAATCATCTGCGTCGGGAGGGCAGTCTCTGACAATCGTTTTATTGTCAACTGTATCAGCTTTGACAGTATCTAAATTGCTAAGCGCAAAAAGCCCGTGGCTATCGTTACTTGGTACGACAGTGTTTTGGTTTTTCAGCGAGGGTGATATCGCAGTGCTGTTATCCACCCGCAAGAGCGGAACTAGCTCGTACAAGCAGTTGTTCAACGTGTTCATGTATTCTAACGTATCGCGCAGTTGCAAATCACCCTGTAATCTAGTCTTTGTCTCGTCACGGTTGTGTAATTCCTCCGATGAGGGGTCGTTTTCGGGGAACACGTCGTCCGATGGGAGTTCGAGTTCGAGTTCGAGTTCGAGTTCGAGTTTGTGAAGCTCTACACACAAATCCGTCAGAATTAATACGGCTTATACTCCAGGGCGAAGATTAGAACTACGGGTTTCAGCTTCCGCGGCAAGCTCGTGACTACTCGGTAGTTTGAGTGTGACTTCAGCACTTTTGAATACACTGTCCGGGAATAAGGATTCGGCCTTCTGAATGCAAGCCTCCAGACTGCGGTAGTGATCGGACTCGGGGCTCAGATCTGTTTATTCAGTTACGAGAACACTTGACACTCGGAGTAGTCCAACTTACGCCGTTCAAGTTTGTGCGCAATACCCGTAAGAAGATAAATGACAGCATCCCTCAAATCCTCCGAAGTATCAAGCAATTTGTCCAAACCGCCATTTTCGGCTTCGAATCCGTCACCCCAAACATGAAGCCTCCCAAGCTCTTCAATGGCGTGAAACTTTACACTCGAGGTAGCTTCTAGCGCTAGTTCGACTATGAGCGAAGCAAATGTACGACAGCAAGCAATATAGAGTTCTCCGACAAAACCAACCTGAGGCGCGTCGAGTTCTGTATTCATTGTTGGAGATTTCTCATTGTCGAAAACCAAGTTGTTCGCGGGCGTTAGCGGGTTCATCGTGCTCAAGAGCTCGGTGGCGTTGAAGCGGGGTAGCAGGCTATTGGCATGAGGCAACTGTGCCGTGGGGTTACTCTTCCAACAAGTAATATGGCCCGTCACATTTGTACATTGCCGTAGACTACACATTGCAGCAACATATCTTCTTACGTCATAGGTTTGAACGCCAATTCAGTGAACATTTCTTCAAGTGTACACAAATTATTCGTTCAGCTTTCGGGCTGGTGGTTAAGCAAAGCATGAGGCTGCATGAAGATTCTAGTAGAGTACTTAAGCCAAGTAACATCTTAATCTCTATTATACCTTCACCTGAATAATTTGTCGATTCACCAGCAAGTTATTAGTCACATTGTAGCAAATTCCTTGAAAGGCTGGGAACAATACTCTACCGGGACAACAAGTGAACTGTATGCTAAGGATGTGCGCCAAGACTACCTACCTGGGTAATTATCTGCGGAACCGCAACCCCGCTTCGTACTTGTCTTCTGCCCTATTTCCACACCCTCCAGTTCTCCACACTTTGCCGTTTCTCATATCAGCATTCCCAGGATCCATTGTGGTTAGTAGATACCGCTAACTCGAAATTTCGTTTTAGCCAGTTAAAGCGAACCGCAACGGCAGTACAATAGTTTCAGTACCCCAGCCGCGGATCAAGAGACGCGATTAGAACCTTTGATATAGCCATGGTCGAGCCAGTTGGCGCTGCATTGGGTGTGGCAGGCCTCATCACTCCAGCCTACATAGGTGTAGGGAGGTTGTTTGACATTGTTGCTGAAGCTAGAAGCTACAACGACGACGTCCAGCGGCTGCACGTTCGATTGCGGATCCAACAATCCAAATTCAACATTCAATGCCAAAAATTGTTCGGAAACGAGGTTAGCGAGCCCGAGCGGGCCGAAATCCTACAAGACAGAACGCATACGAAGTGGACAGAGATCCAGCCATGTCTTAGGGACCACGAGCTGGAAGCGTTCCTAGTCATCCACAAAGATATAGCAAGAGTGGAAAACGAACTTCAAAAATTCACAGCGCTCCTAGTAGGAGTCAGACCAACCATCTCCTAATTCACCGCATCCCCGCTGACTCGTAACAGGTCGAACATCGCCCTTCACTGATCGAACTAGCAAAGACACACGCGCGCGGAATGCTCATCAAGAGGAAGTGGTTGTCACGTAAAGCAAAGCTAGGGGCAGACATCAACACTCTTCATCAACAAATCGGTGATATTATGCTTTCATGGACCCCACCAGAACGCCTAGAAGCGGGAAACGTAACCGAAGTGAGGACCGGCATGCAACCACGGAACAGCGAACCATTTACCGATTTCTTGCACGTACAAAGCCTTTCTGACAGGATTTATCGAGCGATGACGCAGGTCGCAAACTGTCCCTGCCATCGCATAGACTTTCAGTTGTACGGTGTCAATCTCGATGAGCAGCCATCAGCCTTGGCGATGGATCCCTCCGACAATCGCCTATTCCGCCTTCTCCTCACAGAACATCCACCAAATCAGACTCTGGCCACTGTCACCGGTACATGCTCAGGTTCGTTTGTTACAATTCAGTGTGAGACCAATGCAGAAGTGCATCAGACGGCCATCCAAGATTTATGTTCCTGTCTAAACATCCGCCCCGCACAGGACGGTCAGGACCACCTTGGATATATTACGAGCGAAGAAGGTTACTGTCTATCACTATATCACGAAACCCTGCAATCGTCTTTTTCCCGTGTCTCCCTATCTCAAATGTTCGAGTCTGCGAGAACGCCCGATGGGGGTTTGCTATTGTCGAAAGAACACCGCTACACACTTGCTTGGTTATTGGCAAGCGCCGTTTTATGCCATGGCTCTAACCCTGTCTCCTGGTTCCGTCAAAACTGGAACAGCGGTGATATATCATTTCTGGTGGACCAAAGCGGCAGTTCACCAAACCAGGTTTTAGAGACTCCGCTCATTTCAGCTTCCTTCGGCACCACTATTCTTCGGAACGATATACCGAAAGCGGGAGATTGGTTGTCACGCGAACAATTATGGTCATTGACAATTGCTCTTGTTGAGATTGCATGCGGAAAGTTATTCAGGGAGGGTGGCGGCAGCGGCGATCCGGACATATCTGAGGTTGATGCGCAGAGAGTACGTGTCGGAGAAGAGATGGGTGCAAGATATTCACGGGTTGTGGGGCATTGTGTGGGACGTTACGCTTCACGGGAATGGGGATACTGTCACAGCGATGACAAGAGCCCGGAACAGATGCAGATATTCTATTGGGATGTTGTACGTCCATTGAGACGGTGCATGGAAGCTTGGAAAGGCCTAACTTGAGAATAGCTTCATGGGGATGGCCATATGATATATATTCATTGGAATTTTCATTGGAATGGCATGCTTGTTGCTAATTTATTGATTTCCTCCAATATTTTCCATCATCATTATGGCCGAGCGTGAAACGCAAACTCGGATGTTCCTAACTGGAAAGATATACCAATCGTAGCATATGATAGTACCTAAATCAATCAAGGCTGAAAAACAAATAGATGGTGGGGAAGCTCGAATCTCACCAATGATGTTGGCGCCGAAACTTTGCATGAACGTCATCTGGCATAATGTCACTTTTTCCCGAAGTATTTCACTCAAAATGCCGCTAATAGCGGCTAACTAGAGTATGGCTTCCTAAGTATATACCCTCGAACGTGTAGAATTTTCTGAGTACACTTAAACCAGACTTTGAGAACAATCTAGGCACGATTACCAATCCCTAACCCGAGTTTTGTAATAGCCATGTGTTAAGCTCTTAGCCTGTGTTGTCCCAGCAGCGCTTGGCCACAAAAATTACGAATGCTGATAAGAAACGGAACACCATGATTTCGCGGCCGAGCTTTAGACCTATCTAAACTTTTGTAACGGACAACTTTAATTGATTGTGTATGAATTGTGATGCAGGACTCTGCAGCATGCTCGGTGCCGAATTGGAATCATAATGCATCAATTTAAACACCACGTATGTAAGATTCCGTCATCTGTGCTTTGAAACCATGCGAGGTGTGCGAAGTATGCAGAAATTGACCCACACTAGCTGGTACTCACGCGTGGAAGGCAAAGTACGAGTGCGGGGTTTGTCGAACCAGCTAGGGGACGCGGCTTGGAGGTTGATGTTAACGTTTAATATAGTGAGGAATTCGCGACTTCTGCTCCTGCGGTGTAACCCATTCTTGTCAAAACTTGTGCTCCCGATTTTGACATCGGTGCCGGTCCGCAAAAAATGCGGAATTCTGTCTCCCAGTTTACTCGCAAGTGTGTTAACGGATTGCGCGATCGCGCATTATGATTCAAAGATCAAGAAGCGACATACTCAACAATTTCCCACGACTTTCAACAGCTCGGGAAGATGATTCTGTCGTTTTTCTTTCTTGGAATAACTGTATTTGTGCAAACGGAAAGGTTTTACCATCTTGCGAACATAAGTGAGAATGCATGACGCGATTGGACTTGCACCCATAACACCGAGTACACTCCGCTTTCTTCTTACCCTTAGTTAGAGTCAGATAGATGCATCAGAACGCCCTAGTATAAACGTACTGAACCAGAAAACAGCGTCGGCGTGCGCTTGAATAGAGTACATACTCTCTCGGCGTGACTAAACTCCGACACGGGTAGTGATATATTTAGTAAGGAATCATTAGGGATGTATCTACATTCCAAACGGACGATCTGTAGATACTCGAGTGATCACAACATGATAGGGTGACATTTCACCCAAAATTTGATCCGATCTAAAAGGTAGTCAACAGCAGATGCATAGGACATATCCAAATGGACCCGCACTAATTTCAGAAGTCTCCACTTTAGCTCTTGTATATCTATCCATAAGTATCCTGCAGAACCCCACCGCTACATGCCCTTAACCTATGCTTGCTCTTCATCGAATTAGAATACCCCGTCTTCTCAGTGTTAACACTATGGTACCGTGCCTACTGGGCGAAATAACTCCTAACTCAGAAGCCTTGATGTAGCCGCTGGAGGTTGCATTTAGCGACTTTCCTGCCGACCTCGAATTATAGAAAGAAGCCGGGCTGGCATAAATGCCGACGAGATATTCCTTCGCTTTTATTGCATATACAGGTCTCAGCCGGAGATGAGTCTCGTATGGCCGGAGACGGAGGTGTCTTGTATGGCCGGAGACAGAGATGTCTCGTATGACCGGAGATGGAGATGTCTCGTATGGCCGGAGATGACTGTTGACTCTGACACGGGCTGATGGCATTCAGCCGTACTTGCACTTTCATATATATTGGCCTTGTGGCCCTCTTAGATAGAATACAATCAAGCTTCTCTAGCATCACTATTGCAACAGCTTTTTTGTGACTATGCGCGTAAGATAAGATGTGACACTTTGGTATTCTAAGCTTTTCCATTGGTTAATTTTGGTATGTGCGTACTAAGCTACATAGTTTGACACAGCTACAGCCTCCTTTATGAACTGTTTAAATAACCGCTTGTAACAGATCGCCGCCATATGTAAGTGTTTGTGCCAGTATAAGCACATCCTCAACAGTGAGTGAGCACGAGGGAGCTAGCACATAGAGTCTCACTCGGCATTTTGCTGCAACAGTTCAAAGCAGAGATAGTAAAGATGCTGGAGAAACTTGATTGTATACTATCTAAGAGGGCCACAAGGCCATATATATATGGACATACAAGTGCAAATGTGTGCGTACGCATCTATGTATGGATCCGACTGAATGCCTTCAACCCGACAGCAATCACCGTGTAAAGTTCGTTGGAAGAGGTGGCTAATAGGCGCAATAATGTATGGCGGGGGATTACGGCGGGTTGACCGAACTATCAGACTGTGTGGCCATCTACGATGTTCCAACACCATGGCGTTCTGATCTGAAAACTGCTACATTGGGTAGTTTCGATTCTTGTAGTAAGAGTATTATGTTGAAAAAGTATATACCACATCGCTCCCGTGTTCATGGGAACAAAATGAAATGTAGCACAAACATTTCAGCACGCAATACGGCACTCTGGCTCTTCTTTTGTACGCCATCGTGTACCAGGCATTAGCTCACTGAAACGTCAGTGCTTGAGAAGCTGCAAATCTAACAATCACCCCTGTCAAGTTCTTTAAAAGAACCCATTTAGTCCACTATGTTTATAGGAACTGCTCCTAGCCCAGGCTGGACGTTGTCGTGATCGAAATTTGGCGAAAGCGGGTCTCTAGCTGATGCAGAATAATGGTGTCATGAAGCCAGCTCGGACTATACAGGTTAAAGCAAATCATACCTACACTCGGTCTCACGTCACGCAACGGGATAAGTAGACGCACACAGTCCAGAGACACTCGCAATATGTCGGATCGGGAACCGCAAGAGCGGCAGAGTAACGGTAATACAAAGAGAAAAGTTAGAGAGAGAAGCTGAAGGTGTTCCAATTTTTCGCGCCGTACCTGAAGACGTTAAGAGGTTATCGTTTCGTTGCGCTGGTTTCGTTGCGCTGCCTGGGGTATGATGCAGGGTCATCCCTTGTGCTGATCCCGCGCAGCTAGCGAAGTGAACCCCTGGATTTGCGGTTCGGATCGAGTTATACGCTAATTAACCGAACCAACAAACCCGACCGATAAATCGGCTAAAAGTTCGGGGAATGCCAGCCACGTGAACGTACTAAGCCTACTTTAGATAACAGTGCTACATGTTGGTACTATCTCTAGAGTAAAGTCTATCTCACACGCCACCACGAATACCTCTATCACCTGCAGCCGTCGCAACAAACGGTGGCACCAACCTCGTGTCAATACTTATGTTGCTAGAACAGTCCTTTTACTTCAGCCTAGTAGGTGACTTGCTACTCCGTCTTCAATTGCTCTCCCCCTGCGTCAAATGAGGCTACCACAATTAAAACCCCGAATTGTGCTGACTGACAATTCTACATCCAACTACCGGCCTCATCCGCAACCTCTCAAAACAACGACGATTTTTACACCGACTCAACCCGCTACTCTTTGATTGATTGCAGTGCGGAACCTCAGCGTGCTCCTCTGGCGGTGATAGTCTCTCGCAGCGGCGCTGCACGACACTCGAGGTGTCAGCATCTCGGGGGACATCGTATATCCAAGATATCCGGATTGAAGTGACCACTCTGGTCGTCAAATGTTGAAGAGAGGTAGCAAAGTCATGGAATCAATACTCAGCCGTGAGGTTGCATATGTCATTGGTTTGGTATTGGCGCCGGGGGAGTACACTGGAAGGTGAACTACAGGGGTTACTTATTTCCAGCGAGAATCATTACTGTTATCGCAGAGTTGGAAACGGCATCGAAGGATTGTAGTGGGAGTAGACACCAATGATTGATTTGCCCGGAGAAGAGATAGAGATGAAAGGCAAAGGGAAAAAATTCTAGGGATAATGTTATCTAGGTCTTCAATGGACTCACTGGGTCGACCGCCCTGCAGTCCTCGAGCTCGCCCGGGTCCATCACTAACGCCCATTTGCAGCTGCACATGCTGACTGGGCTCCACATACACTCTAGGCTCTGTGCATGTCCCTTTGTTTGAGTGGTTGCTAAGTTGAAGTACAACCCCTTGTTAAGCAGCACATTGTTCTACTCTATGCCCTTTCCAAATCACTTTACTCAATATCTAACCCGGAATGTACTTACGAGTGGTTTCAACTTCCTAGGCAACCAATCGGTACACCAGGATTTTTTCGATGTCAATTTCGCGGGCCGTTGGCCATTCGGGTATAGGGGCAAATCGCAACCCGGGAAAGTTGTCCCGATTATTGTAACCGCTTACTGTTTGAAACCCAACGGGAAAATCGACAACATAAGAGGCAAGAGTGTGCAACAAACATATGGTGGAAGGCGTTCAATACATTAGTCTTACAATGATGAGTACAACAATAAATGAAGGACTTGCCGTATAGCCTTGATCAGCTGCTAGCACAGTGCAAAGCGGCATACGAGCAACTTTGTGGAGTTTGTGATCCAGCCTCAGTAGGCAGTCTCAGAACCTGTGGCTCCAATTTTAACGTCAGAGAACGAAATAAGTTTCAAGAGGCCGTTTAGAGGGCTTACAGACTCTAGGGGAGATTCTCTATTTCACTGAGAACTGATACCATAGTCCGTTCTAGCAGGATTAGTGCCGGCCCTTCAATAGTCCGTCCGCTGCAAGCAAAACATACCATGTCTCCCCTACCACATACAGAGAGTGGTGACATATGAGAATAACAAGTGGTCAACAATTTAATGTGAATGGTCAGAAGTGTTGCATGAACCTGACCGAGCTAAGCTTCGGCTGAGCTGATGTCAAGGCACACAGCCGGTAGGGCATAAGGCACCCAACTACCTTGTATATATCTCGAGTCTTTCTCCTGTTCTCCAGTCTCTGTATCTTAGGTCTATTCACACGGTTCTCCCCTTCCATATTTCAACAAGAACGTCTTCATTATATCGAGTGATATACGATGATGGTAAGACATCGTTCGCAGCGCAATACATCCTAAACTTGTTTTGGTGTCTAAAGCGGAATAACAATTAATATTTAGTGCTTTCCAACTAAGTCTGTACCGTTTCCGGGAGTCTCGAGTCTGTTGGGATGCTTCAAATCCACTCCGGGTGGATAAGGTGATAGGACTTATGACCAAACACTTGGCATTGCGCTGCGTCCACTCAAAGGCATCCATAATACGGTAGAAGATCAGATGTCGATGGCAGGGCTCATCAAACGCTGGGGTCGACAGACTATTACGAATCCGGAGTCGATGATGAAAAAAACTGTGGTAACGTCGAAGACTGTATCGTTCGACCGGTAAACACTCGGTTTTCCCCTGGATCAACGGTTCTTCTCTTCCACTGAATATCATTACTAGCGCAAAAAATGCATGCTAGTACCGTTGCACGTGGCCGCCAGCCAAACCAACCCTTAGGCGACGTACCGATATCGCAGTTAACAATACTGAAAAAAATGGCAAATACATCTCCTCATCTCTAATTATCAACCCTTGTCCAATCTTGACATAAATTTGACCCTTGCCTTCAATAGTTCTTTTGTCTACGTACCGCTCCTATATCTTGTATACCCTTTCATGACCTGGTCTTACACTATGCCTGAATTGACGTGGCCTGCCATATTTGTTCCACCATCCCATCAATCTTGAGTAGTCATTGAGAATGACATAGTTGGCTATGAAGAAGAATCCACCGTCCATGCTGTAACCATCCTTGAAGAAAGGCACCAAGCCAGCTCTGTGACGCATAATCCCACAGACCCGGTGTGAATAACTTGACGTATGGCCCTGGTTCTCAAAGTTGTCTTCATATTAAATTAGCATCATCCAGTCCAGAGAGAGCGGGTGAAACAAGAACGTGCCGTTGGTGTAAGTAAGGTTAGAGCAATAAACATCCGGATGCCTCTCTTCCTGGAAATCCACAACCAACGTAAGTATTCCAAAGACTGCCTCGTCAGCATGAGATACATGTACAGGTCCAGCGGCAAATACTTGAAACTCTCTGCATACAAGGGATGTATCTCCACTCTACCCTCCGTATGATCATACCGTTCAATTAGGGCACCTGGAGATGTGGTACATAGGTTCCAAACGCCTGACCTTGTTCCAACGAGCACTCCATCCAATCGCCCGTATTTAACTTCGTTTCATCGCAGAATTATAGCAACGGCTAGGTAAAACCCATATCATGACGAAAGTAAGAGAAAATATGACGAAATGTCGCTCGTACAGTCGTTATCAAATCCTTCGTGTCTGTAATTTTAAAAATCACGATCAGCTCATGACTGTCCTTATCCGGAACATAAATATTCCCGCTGACCTTAATTCCCGCTGAACTTACCTCCCAGTTGAGTAGACTGCGATCTTTGTCCGTGAAAATCGTATCATTAGCTTCAACTGTTTTCCTGCCATGGTCGACACATTCGAAAATACCCCTGAATGTAACGGATTCATCCAAACATGGCCCTGCAAAGTTAACATAGTGATGCTATCGCCATTTATTTTCATAGGGTACCGATATAGAAAGACGTAGAAGTGATAAAGAATAAATCGTTGAGCTGCCGCTACTACCGGTACGCATTCGCAAAGCACTCCATCCATATGTTGAAGGCACGAACACTTACCCAGCGCAGAAGGACAGGTTTTATAGGGCGCAAAATTGTATACCCCATAAATTAATATACCAAACATTTCCCTACAATTTCTCAGAGTCCATAGAGATACTCCATCGAATACCAAGGCTCTATGATTCAATACTAGTGACGAGCGATCACGTCAAGTTGACTCTTCTGAGGGGAGCCTCTCCGGACAGCTACAACTGTTCCACGGCTAATATACCTGTCGCAGCGCTTAGTTAATTAATTGCCGAAGCGCCATATAATAGTATAGTTTGGAGAAATGATAAAAAATGATACCAACATGGGAGGATGCATTTTCGCTAGCTATAGTTGAACAAGATGTAAGTACCATGATCTATGAAATTAGAAACCTGATATATATATACAAGTGAGCATGCGTGTGGAAATCTTCATGATTATATGGTAGGGATTTGCTGAGCCGATGATGATCGGTGGTGGTAATGATACCGAGCTAGCGGCACCCAATGTTTTTCGGTTACATAAAGATGTCTATCTAACTATCCCAAGAGACCCTTACAAAAGCTATACTTTAATAAGAAAGTCTCCAAATTCATTCTCATTTAACTACTAGTTATCAGTTGGGTCTTTTTTGTCATTTGCTATTATGGCGCTTGGGCGATTAATCAACCTAGGGCTGGGACAGGTATATTAACCGTAGAACAGTTACCTGAAACTGTCCGGAGAGGCTCCCTTTCTGAGTGCAATGTGCACTACTGCATGCTCGCTGTACCTCTATCGATAGTTACTCAGTCGCAGCCTGGTACTAAAAAATCTGGCGAAGAATTAAGAATGCGGTATTCTGTATCAGAAAAGTATGCAGGCGACCGCCGAACTTAAACAAGAAATATCGACAATAGGTGAGAGTAAGCTAGCGCGACACAAAACATCCGACTCCCGAATAACAAAAACTCACTCACGCCCGTTCCGGTTACTTTGCTCAATAAAGAAACTCGCAAGAGGAAGTCAACTGTACCTCCCAGCCAAGCAACAGATCCTCCTTAACCAGCCATCGCGCACCGTTTGTCGTGGTCTGGCCCTAGGAAAACAAGGCAATCGCAATTTTTACATGGCCGCTTTCCCTTCTTCCAGTTCCGACAACACCCCCTCTCACTCCAGCCTCTCCTCGCAATGAATTCATCGAGCTCAATGTCGTGCGCTTTTCCACAACCACAGGGCTTCGGATCGGTGAGTGGGTTGGCCGTGTTGCTGCCAGCTAGCTGAGATTCATTGTCGCACATCGTTAAGGTGTTAAACCGTCCGACGGAAGTATAGCAACTGCAGTACTGATTAGAGAACAGGGTCTCGGTATCGGGTGTGCTATCTCAACTTTTCGGAGTTGCGCTGCTTGGGAGATTTCAGTTGGGGAATTTATTGTACGATAAGTGGGCTTGCGGCTGTTATAATATGTCATACTTGTTATGTCACTTGTCATCTTTTCAAGCCTTCCGTTTCGATAAACTATGACGTCCCAGGGTTAGCAAGAGAATCCAGCCAATCGTATTCGTTTCGCTCGGGAAGATATCCCAGCACAGGTAACATGGCAACTGCTTTTAAGACATCGGCTATTCGCCTCAGTGTTTCATTCGCCCTGATGTTTCATGTGATCCCTGCACTGCGACGAATCATAACTGACAGGGCGGGTCCGTCATGTCTCGGCTAAGTGGGGCAATCTCTTAGCTTCAGTTCGCGAAAATAGGTTCATCCACGTGGCAACGGCAGTGCACATTGGAGGCTAAGTGCATCTGGAAGACTAAATACTTTTATCGCGGTTTGTTTGCAATCATATTGCATTCGGCGGCTTGCGGCCATAGTATATATCTTCCTAATTAAACCCCACCGCTCCAATGAAATCGCAAAAAGCAAAAACAAACTAAAGTCGTGACCCCCTCCACTTCCTCACCGCCAACTTTTATCGCAGTAATGTTTGTGAGAAGCTCTGTGGTATGTCAGGAATGATTTTCAGTCCTATCAACTGTGCTCCGGTAGACGGTCTACTAGAAACTTGCTTGTCCTACCAGAATCTGAGGTCGTGGCGTTGATAGAAGATGTACTGACACGGTTTCTGTAGCATCGAGTACTCTTCTAAGCTCAGTATGGTTACGAACCCCCCCGTCGTGGGCCTCCGGCGATTGAAGATCGCTATCGTTACCTATTAAAGGACTGAGTCAGCTGCGTGATAGGCGTGCGAGACCGCCCTGCTGAATGTATCTTAAGATCTGCTTCCTTCGATAAACGTCAATGAAGATGAGCCGATGTCCTATTAGAAAACTAGGGTAGAACCGCGGGGTCTACAATCGAGGGTACTTTATTGAAACTTTGGATGAAATGTTAGCATCTACCTACGTACTAGATGCTGGGACATAAGCATAATAAACAAATAAAATAGCTGGCTGATTCGATGTAAAAAAAGGAGGTTATCTACTGTGTGCAGGCTTGAGGAGAGCTAATTCGTTGGTGCCCAGTCGAGTAGACGGATGAATTGTGAACTTCGAGGATGTGAGTTTCGGCAGTGCTGTGAGACACTATTAACTTGTAGACGTATTTATATCGCTCTACGAGACTTACTCAATTCGGCTGCAGGTGTCCACAAAACTGCAGAGTATGGTGTCAGTAAGTTCACTTAAACCTTCTCTGACATTCCCGGGTTGGAAGTACATCCTTATTTAAGGTACGAAAAGGGCTTTGCAACGCTTTACCACCGCGTGGAACGATGCTATCGGTTGATACGTGCTGTTGCACCACTGAGCACTCGGACACCCTCTATACAGAAGGTATTGCATGATAGGTCTCTGTCTTCTGTGGCCAGAGATGAGTCTCGTATGGCTAGAGATGAGTCTCGTATGGCTAGAGATGAGTCTCATATGGCTAGAGATGAGTCTCGTATGGCCGGAGATTACTGTCGGCCTGATAAGTCTATACATAGATGCGTATGCAGGCATTCACACTTGTACTCATATATATATATGGCCTTGTGGCACTCTTAGATAATATACAATCAAGCTTCTCTAAGTATCACCATTTCAACAGCTTATGAGCCCGGCGCCCGCTGCAATCTTTACTCCAAAAATACTCCATTTATATCTTACGCTTAAGAGCCTCTAAAACCCTAACCCACTCACAACCATCCCTGCTCATCAGCCGCAACACCATCACCACCCATCACTCTACATCGTCAACTTCCTCACCTCCTCCACTCTAAAAATGTCAAACAAAACATTCAAGACCGATCATGGCAATTTGCCCAAGCTGACTGAGGAAAACTACCCTGTCTGGAAGCAAAAGATTTGCCAAGTCCTCATTGCCAAGAAAGCCTACAATATCATCACCGGTGTCAAACTCCTCCCTGTCGGCCACAGCGTCGCCCTACACCTTCTACAAGAAAGCTGGCATGACCGAGCCGATAAAGCACCAGCACAAATACACCTCGGATGCCACGACGAACTCCTTCCACTCATCGACGATATCGACGACTCTGTGCAAATGTGGGAAACACTTAGGAACCGACTTGACAATACCTCAACGAAACTCAGCCGCACTCAAGTCCTGCGGAAGTTCACCGCCGCTCGACCATCGCCAGATGAAACGGTCACCCCGTACTTTACCAAACTAATCGCCTTCCGCAAGAAGTTGATCGGCACCACCGAAAATATCACTGATGACGCCATGAAGACACATATCTTTACTACCCTATCTAATTCATATGAAACGACCATCCAAATTCTTGAACAACAGATCCCCGCTCCCACCGCCCAGCAGTGTATGGATGCGTTCCTTGAATATGCCGAGCAAACGACCCTAACCCAAGAAATCGGAGATGCGTCCACCGGAGCGGCCCTATACTCCTGTGGCGGAAATCGTGGTTGTGGCAGTGGCCGTGGCCGTGGCGGACGAGGTGGCAGACGCGGAGGTGGACGAGGAAACGGATGCCAGAAGCAGAAATGCACATACTGCAAAATGGACAATCATACCACCGAAGCATGCCGAAAGAGGAAGCACACTGAAACCGACACAAACACCGGCAGTAAAAACATCGGCGGCACAAACACCTCCAGGAACGACGAACGTATTTGCTGCCACTGCGGTCTCTCAGGACACTTCAAGTCCCACTGCATCCACTTCAAACGTGCCTGGGATCAACGCAACAAAGTCAACAAGGGCACTGCACTACTAGCCACAGCTGGAGATCGCGACCAAATCTGACTGGCCGACAACGCGAACGCTCTCACCGCAGCCTCTGCTCCAGCTGCATGGGTCATCGATTCCCGACCATCTCACCATATGTGCAATGACCGCACCTGATTCAACTCAACAAAGAAACTTCATCAGCCAATAGTCATTGAACTCGGAAATGATAACAAAGTCACAGTAAGCCATCAAAGACTCGTTAACGTTTCACAGGAGTACGAAGTCAATGCTCTCTACACGCCTACGTTCCGGCACTCACTTCTCTCCATCAATCAATAGGACACAGCTGGGTACACATCCACATTTGGACACGGCAAGTGCTCCATATCATCTCCATCAATCAACATCACAGGCAATCAGGTCAATGACCTCTATATCATATCTCCCGCAACTGCACTCACTCCGATAGTACCAAACATGTCTACGATGTCCACTTTGAGAAAGAAGAAGAGAAAAAGATCATCATCAAGCGCACATACCACCGTACCATCATCAAGCGCACATATCACTGTACCATCAATCGCGCACTCCACCGAGTCTACTACTACAAGCTCACTCCACACTGCCTCTCCAAGTGCAGCGAGCACCATACCTCAATGTCCACTTACCACCATACCTCTCACAAAGACCACTCGGAAGCCTGTCACAATCGCAGAATCACGACTGTGGCATCGCCGTCTTGCCCACATTAATCCTACTGCCCTACAATTTCTAATTGATGGATATACAAAAGACGACTCAATGTGCACTGCATGCATCCAGGCCAAGCACAAGCAGAAGATCATCAAAGTCAAGACCAAGCGCACTACAAAGCCATTTGAACTTGTACATTCAGATGTGTGTGAACCATTCTCCACGCTGACCTCCGCTGGTCATCGCTACTATATCCTATTCATCGACGATTACACACACTACACCTCTGATTGGGTCCCTTCAGATAAGAAGTCGAAAACATGCACCTCGGCCTACCAATCATTTCAGGCCCGAGTTGACTCCATGGGAAACGCAGTGAAACGATTTCGGTGTGATAATAGCCACGGAGAATGTGACAACAAGACCTTCCGACTGGTGCTCGCTGCTCATGGCACAACATACGAACCATGTCCTCCCTACGCTCACCATAAGAATGGGGTTGCTGAAGGCATGATCCAGACCATCACCGAGAAAGCACGATCCATGATGATTGACTCCCAGGCGCCACTCGTCTTTTGAGGAGACACAGTCAATGCCGCAGTCTACCTCCACCAGCAAACCCCAAATGAAGGCCTAATGAAAAGACACGACCGCGACGGCTATCAAACACCATATCCAACTCCATACAAGATGGTGCAAGCATTTGGCAAGCCCTCTCACGACAATGATGGCAATGAAATCTCGTACAAAGCTCCTCTCCACCACCTTCGGCGATACGGCTGCTACGCCAGTCGACTTATCCCGGAGCCGCAACGCGATGGAAAGTTCAGCCCAAGATCCAAGCCATGTATGATGGTCGGTTACATGCACGATTCGACTACACTTTGGAGGATATGGGACCCGGCATTCCAAACAGCAAGATCACAGTCGAATGTCATTTTCAACAAGGAGAGGAATACCCACGCTTCATGCCTACCCGGAGACCACACAGACATCTTTGAGCAACCAGAAGAAACGGAATATATCCAGGAAATCGACAGTGGAGATGGACTTCTCCAAGCACAAGATAATCAAACAGGTGGAGATGTACTTCTCCAGACACAAGACAATGAAACGGGTGGAGATGGACTTCTCCATGACCACACAGGAAACAGTCGAACAGGTGAAGGCCACGGAAATGGTGATCCTGACTGTACTGACGATGATACAGATTACAATCTGCCCGACACTGCCAACCGTCGAAGTCTCCCTGCAAGTACAGGTGTGAGATCACGTCCTCCTGACGAGAAGGATGCACCACTGGTGTCCAGAGAAACCATCGTCCACAATCAACATCTCCGCCGCGAAAATGACAAAGCCCGCCGAACGGCGGCCATGACTAAGCAATCATGCCAACCACCACGCACGAATCGTATCACAAGAGGTCAGGTCAAGATCTCGGCAAATGCACTAATCATCATGGCAACGGCTCTCGCATCAACGACCAGCGATCCATTCACATACGTGGAAGCAATGGACAGCGCACAACATGAGCACTGGAAACGAGCAATGGAAGAAGAGTGCACATCGATTCTGCTCAATACCACCATCAGCAACGACCCTAATTTCCGTCTGAAACACCCGGGTGTTCCGGACAGCTCTGACGGCTCTGACGGAACCTCGTACGCTCTGACGGAGAATTACACGCCGCCTGTCGCCCAGGCGATGGGTCACGTTGCATACGTACCTCCTGTACTTTGTGGTGACATATACGCGTGATCAGAACGACACATGTGTTAGACTCTTCGCAGGGGCTGCAGTTATGCTGAAGCCGTTTACACAACGCCTGGCGATCGACGACAAGCCTGGGAGCACCTGGGCGCGCCGGCGACATGTCTGGGAGCACCTCGAATCACAGTCATGTATTCAGCTTGTATTCTCATCTATGTATCTATGTATCTATATAGCTACCCATCTACACACACTATATCTGGACTGGCTGCGGTCTGCCGAATATATACTCCCCGTCACCCTGTCCACCTCCGTTACCCCTGTATC
>Ga0307512_10001213_pt1 | contig 37330 bp, 30 predicted proteins | sample 14_EM_MG_FD_200267 | JGI IMG/M metagenome (GOLD analysis project Ga0307512, IMG submission 200267) | Populus trichocarpa ectomycorrhiza microbial communities from riparian zone in the Pacific Northwest, United States - 14_EM | ecosystem: Host-associated > Plants > Roots > Unclassified | place...
CACCACTGGGATTTGCAATCGTGAGCTTCCATGGCCTTCCATGGTGTTCCAGGCTCTCTTGTATATAAAGACAGAGCTTCTCCTTTGATAGTAGAATAGACTTCATCAGATTAACATTGTAACAAAAATAGCCGGTCTTGACACGAGTGACTATCTATGATTACTACAGCGTGGCTCTGCCTTGTGAACTAGGATCTAGAATCTATGACCACTGGTAAATGAGGGAGAGTAGTAGAGCTCCTATTTATGTCATTTAGAGTGTTGGGGGTGGATATTAGAATGATATCCTGCTCCTCTGTCAATTTCGAGTTACAGTAACAATAATATCTTTGATTTTGGAAGGTCTGGGGTGCTGAATACAGGGTGCTTAACCTTCAGGTGGTTGACTGCCAATGCACCATTACTGTCGATAGCACAGGGTCGATTATCGTTGGTAGTACTGAGCTATTGGCAGGAGGTGTTTTTTTTGCCAACCCGAGCTTGCTGCGGCCAAGTAGAGCCCAGACAACCATAATTTCTGCGTAACTGCAAGAGGTCAGTCCATCTCTGTAGTAAATAAGACACGAATAAATATACCGGTAACTGAGATGCAAGAAATAAGCGAGGGTAAACCGTGTGAAAGGTATAATTTGAGTGTGGCTGTACAATTGGTGTTGTGCGTGTGCCTCAATGAATCTATCTTGAAGTGTGTGGAAGGGTATGTGCTCAGAGACGTGCAACTGGCAACTGCTGGTAGCTGGTATGGTAGTAGGCTTTCTAACGTTCGAGACTATGGTAGCAGATCATTCGGTATTTCCAAATTCGGCTTAGGGCGTGGCCAGGCTGAGGTTTTGGTCGCTTAACAAGTACATCCTCGTAAAAAGCAGTGTTGTAGAGACGCCTTGTTACAACTAATTCAACCTCGTGCATCCTGCCTTCCACCGTCTATCCAGCACCAGCCGGTTAATGATTCAAGTGCTAACATCTAGGTGTATCTATCCAATGATCGGTGAAATCGAGGGGTTTGGATTCTTCGTGGTCGGGATGACCAGTATCTTGCATAGTAGGAGGTATTTATTCGTGGTTCAAACTGGAATCATGTCTGCAAGACACAGGCGAGGCGGGATTACTTGCCTCATAAGGCGCAGCAGCTTCCCCGGTGCTATTCTGCGATGTTAGATCTCCCCCTACGTACAGTCGCGCTAAGGGGGTGGGTTTACGCTTGAGAGTTATTTACGTCGTTGATCACCTTGACGCGTAAACTCACCTTATTACTATCGCTGTATAATGCCGCAGCGACGATCCAGCATTGATAGGAGGTGGCAGGGTGACTAGTATCATTCGTACCCGCAGAAGTGTGACCTTACATATCTAGTTCACCGGTTAATTGTCCACCAATCGATATCGTCTTCGCAACCAAAACCAAAAACCATTGGCGCTCTTTTGGCTGCAGCGTACCGTATCACAACATTCCATTGACACTGCCGCCCATGCAGACTTGTTTTGTCAAGATCGAATACGTATATAACTCCCTCGATCAACCTCTCGCCAACTCACCCCCGCATTCTAGCGACGCTTTCTACGTAACCGAACCCAAATTCAACACAGAACACATTAGCACCTCATACCTAGTGTGAGTTAGCAAATCATTGTTAATAATTTTTGTTCTTCTCTAATTTCGCAGGCGATCATGCTAGCACCCACTGAAAGAAGAGTCCCTCGCAATCAACTAAGCGATCTGTGGTCTGAACTAGTCGAGTTGTTGATTGGGGCGCTCAAGAAGGGGGAACAGGTATACGATAGCTTATGCCAGAGGTTGAAAAAAATACACCAAGATATGCGGGGAAACGATGATTTGGATGATGCCATGTTGGAACAAATGATCGATTCCGAAACGGATAGCGCCATAGCAAGTTACACCGACAGTCTTCACGCTACAAGAGATAAATTCAAAGAGAAGGTCCGCAACCTTCCCCAGCAGCTGCGCAAGCAAGCGGTGGCATTCTTCGTCGCTTCGATAGACCTACTTAAGAAATTCCAGAGGACAGTTGCGGATTACATCTACGGTTTCCTCGGGAAAGCATGGTCAGTTTTAAAAGATATCGCGGCATGTATCAAAAGAGTCGCAGAGCAAACAATCGAAGCCATTCGAAGCATTTTCAGCTCTGGTTCGGGAAGGGCTGGGAACCGGGGAGGTTTTATACACTTGAAGGAGTGCTGTGAGTGTGCCAGATCCGCGGCTTTGTTCAACTGGCTGACTGACTAATGACTATATAGAGTACGGTAACTGACGCAGATTGGATCCGATAGAGATAAGGGGATAAAGCAAGTTTACGGCGTTTACAACGACTTGTACCTATCCAAGATTGCTCTGTTGGATTGACGCTTTTGGATTTTGAAGAAGGATTTACTTGGAAGGATTATGGAGATGGAGGTGCAAAGTTCTATCTATTGTACGGTAGCAAATAGCAACGTACGTTTTGGCTTTTTTGGTAATATAATCGCGACGGGTTTCTAGTCTAGCTTTTCGAACCATGAAATGGTTCAGGTATTATGGGGACCATCACTCCCACGTATTTCTATCACCATCAGTAAATACAGAAAACCACTGAATACTGTCGAATCGTACTCCTCCGTTCTTTGATTGCTCTGCTTGACGTCATTATAAAGTTAGAAATGTTGCGCTAACAGGGGGTTTTGCCATATCCACACGTCGCAGGCGCAACTTGAGCAAGTGGTTTTGGGTGACACTAAACTTTATTTGAGTAGCGTTATAACTGCTTCTTTCTACTTCCTCACACCCGACACACCCACTCACTCACACAAACTCTCTCTCTCTCTGTTTTGACCGCAAGATTTAATCACCGAATAGTGCCAATTGTATTTACCTAGTCCCATTTGATGATGAAACTAAGATGAATTCTAGACGAACTTGAAAAGAAAAACTGCCACCGAAGTCTCGTCCTGGGTGAACGTCGAACACCGCGAGGATAACTATTTGGGACTGACCATATGTGATCGGTATCGGCTTTTGTGTCCACGCTGCACTCTCACCTGAGTACCAACAAATGCTGCCATGCAGGGACACAACACCAATCACTTTGGCTTCCTCATACTCGGCTCACGGACGGAGAAGCACACATCTGTCGCTCTCGACATTCCTTTGTACTGATAACATGCATGTCTACAACTTTAAAAACCAATTACTTCACGGCTATCGATGATGCAGTGCCTAGCAGGTCAGGGTTTCCGATACAAGCGCAGACAAGGACCACGGCCGCCCAATCCCTCCTGAATTATCTACGAGAGCAGATTCCGGCGGGGATGGCTTTGATTGTTTTAATCATACTGTATTCACTCTATCTAGAGTATGACAGTCCCCGATTCCCCCCCGTGGGGGACCTCCCCTTCCCTAGCCTTCATCCCTATGACTGGAATGGTCGTATATGTCGAGGGTAGCAGAGACGCAACTCTAAGACCGGTCGTGGAGTAGTCAGTTATAGCAGCATCAGTTCAGACACTGCAGCGTTACAATGTATACCTTTTAACACCGGTGCTACAAAAGGGGCTTCTTCTAAACCACCATTCTTGAGCTAGTAAGGCGGAGTGCTCACCCCCGGAGTAGTTCCCATAGGAGTCTAGGACCAGCTCCAGACTGTGCGGTGACCGCCAATCCTAACAAAAATAAATTTAAGATCCGAGATTTTCGGAGGGTACTCTGAAGGTGGCCAGCGACCGCCTTATCAGATTTGAGATCTGGATACGCTCGAAATTTTGGAAATTTCTTAGATCTGGGATTTGGAGGGCCTCTAGACCATATGGGAACTCCTTCACTGGCTTCAAGCATTCATTATGAGCGAAAAACAAACATGAATGCGGTTACTGTATATCAGACTAGCTTTAGGGGTCACCTTTACTGTTCTTTACTTTTTTGGGGTGGCCCCGCCTGGTAGAAGACGGTGCTAATTTTCTATTCTATTCTGCGCACCATTTGACGGCCTTTAGCCAAATTCACTCAGGGACTAAATTTAATCCCTACACCATACACACAAGGAATATACCTGGATCTGACGGATAAGAGAAGTAAGGATGACAAATTAGATCAGAGAGCGTAGCAACTTGCAACTGCTTTTAATATTCTTACAGAAACCAGAAGAGGCAGGGGGAACACATAAAGCTGCTATAAAGAGCACTGGCGGAGGAGATGATTATTTCTAATCCTAAGAAAAGGGATTTGCCTTTGCTTTTCCAAACTGACATATACCAGAGTGATGGGAAAAGAAGTAAGCGATCTCCAATAAGATACTCTAATTACATCTAATAGTTTCTAGGAACTTTCATAATGTAAAGCATACTTATGACAACAGGTGGTAGTATGTAAGTGGTCTTCAGTTAACTAGGTAACGGGTCAAGAGGGGAAATACTTCTGCAAGGTAGAGGTTTTTATGTTCTTCATTACAAAATGCTGACTTTTCCGCGAGACCATATGCTGCCTGGGGATTGATTTGGAGGTGTAAAAAAGGTGGACATACTAGCGCGGTCGGCTAGTAACGAGAATGGGTTCTAACACGTATTGTTATGAGTTTGTCAAGCTCCCATATCGTTCGGGGGCGATTATACGATTGTTTTGTTCTTGTTGATGCACGGTTTACAAGCGTGCTTAGCTGTTACTGTTGTTGGTTGTCAGGGTGTAAGGGGTTTTAACGGTGGATATCTGTTTCTGTGCGCATTTTTGGGGGGTTTTCAGCGGTTGCGCTTATGTGTGGCGCCGGCAAGTTTGGCAGAAAATGGGTTCATTCATCAGTTCCAACTGTTCGAGCTTCGGAAATGGAAACCAGATGACCAGTTGCACACAGCTATCCTGAGGCACTTGTGTATTGCGGTAATTAGGGGGTGTCCGCTTCTCCGCCTGCCCGGACCAACTTGCACCAATCCACTCATGAGCTCCAAAATCAAGACGATCTATTCTCGCCGCATTAGGGCAAAGAAACCGCTAACATTCTTATTGCCGATGCTTTAACGCAATGTCAGACAGTGCGGGTTGCATACCCGAAGTGTGGAGACGGTCAGATCGGGGGACCCCTGTAGCCAAGCTGCCACCTCCGCCACTTGCACGTGATTCTTTATGAACCCACTCCATCAAGCTCTCGGCCAGCCTGTGCACGTGAAATTGATGGGACTAGAGCAGGGACAGATGTAGAGAGTTTGGATTGAACAAGGGAATATAAAGTGGGCATAGAGGTCAACGTGCAGACTCCACAGCTGCGAACTCTTCTTCTGTTTACCTCCGTTTGTAAGGCGTGGTTTTCCCCATCCGCTCGCCAAGTAGCCGAACCCAACGCCAACGCTTTAATAGTGCGGTGTGGAGACCCCAGGATTTCTCGTCGTGTATGCTCAAGTGGGCAGATAGTCGGGTGTAACAGATGTAGAGCCGGAGAGCTGGATGTCGGGTAGATGCCACGGATCTAAAGTGCCTGAGAGGTAGTTCAGATTGAAACTGGGGGGTTTTTCATTCATATACTCATATACTCGTTTGTCTTTGCGGGGAAGAGTAGGAAGCTAACGATAGCGGATAGCGGTAAGTCGTACATGCCCGTCTGGCAGGACTCAAAGGGAAAGCGATTCGGGTCTCTGCCAGCTCTGGGTTGCAACACGTGCAGCGTCTCGGGATGGACACCCAATCCCAACAAAGGGAAAATTAGTACCAAGTACTTAATTCTGGGGGAAGCACAAGATCTCGGATGCCTGTTTTCTGGCGTCGATCCGACACAATGCAGATGCCGCATGCCCCACCACCCCGCAGTTTCCCCAAACACCGTTCCATCTTTGGAATCCCTTGGCGGATTTGCGGTGCTCCGGAGCAATTAGCTACGCAAGCTTGAGTGTACTCGTGCTTTAAATAAACCCGTCTCGATTCCCATGCCAATGCTCTCACCCCACACTCACACCGACCTTCACCATGGGCGCACTCGCAGACACAATACTTGCCAACTTCTCGGTGACCTCCTTTATCACCCTCCTCAAAGCCTACCCTCTCCACCTTCTATGCAGCATCATCATCGCACATCTCATCTACAACAAATTCCGCCCAGGTCTCAGCAGCATCCCCGGTCCCGCACTTGCCGGGTGGACAGGATTATGGAGATTATTCGACGTCAGCAAGGGAGATGCTCACAACACTGCCATCAAACTGCACAGAAAGTACGGAAGCCTCGTTAGGATCGGCCCAAACCATGTTTCTGTCGGAGACCCAGCTGCAATTCCAATTATCTACGGACTAAAGTCGGGTTTTACCAAGGTATTGTGTGTGTGTGTGATTGTAGGGATCTGGCTGACAAGAAGAAGACGGCGTTTTACCCCATCCAATGCATCAGCTGGCAGAAGAAGCCACAAATGAACCTCTTCTCCACCCGCAACGACCAATACCATCGTGACCAAAAGAAACTCGTCGCAAATTCATACTCTCTAACCTCCCTCCTCGACATGGAATTCGCTGTCGATTCCTGCACCAAGCTGCTGATCCAGCGTCTAGACGAGTACGCAACACAATCCAAACCCGTTGATCTGGGAGAATGGATGCAATACTACGCCTTCGACGTCGTCGGCGAATTCAGCTTCGCCAAGAAACTCGGGTTCCTAGAGCAGGGTGGGGATGTGGACGGGATGATGGCGGGGATTGCGGGGATCCTAGAGTATGCGGCAAAAATCGGACAGATCCCATTTATGCATAAGATACTCCTAGGGAACCCACTAATGCCGATTCTGTTCCCGAGTATGGAGTCGTGGAATCAGGTTCTCAATTTCACGCTCAAGGCCATCAATACCCGTTGCACGATCCAGAGGGATGGGGAGCTGCAGGTTAGGAAGGATCAGGTGCTGGGAAAGGATATGTTGTCCAAATGGGCCTCGGCGACGATCGGAGATCCCGATAAGATAGGGACGCGGGATATCATCGTCCACCTTGTACTCCCCCTTCACCTCCCCTAGCATAAACCCCGCTAACATTTCGCAGAGCACAAACGTTTTCGCCGGCAGCGACACAACCGCAATCGCCCTCAGAGCAATAATCTACCTCCTCCTCCGCAACCCCTCCAAGCTCCAAAAACTCCTCGAACAAATCGACACTGCGGACGCCGCCGGCCTCCTCAGCAACCCCGTCTCCTACAAAGAAACCCAAACGCACCTCCCTTACCTCAACGCAGTAACGAAAGAAGCAATGCGCATGCACCCCTCCGTCGGTCTCCTCCTCGAGCGCCACGTCCCCGCTGGTGGCGTCACGATATGCGGTCACCATATCCCCGCTGGCACGATCGTCGGAATCAACGGCTGGGTGCTGCAACATGATCCTAAAGTGTATCCGAATCCCGAGGTGTTTGAACCGGAGAGATGGATTGAGAACACACCCGAGAAGCTGCAGGAGATGGAGAGGAGCTTTTTGGCATTTGGGGCCGGGAGTAGGACGTGTATTGGGAAGAATATTAGTTTGATGGAAATGGCGAAGATTGTGCCGCAGTTGCTGAGGGAGTATAAGATTAGTCTGGCGGATGAGGGACGGAAGTGGGAGACGAAGAATATGTGGTTTGTGCAGCAGAGTGGGGTTGTGGTTAGGTTGGAGAAGCAGAAGTAGGGGGGGAGTTTTTTGGTTTCTTTGCTCATGTATATATCGCTGAGCGGAATTTGCAAGTTTGTTTTAACAGAGATTAATTACAATCAGTCATCTTTCCTTGCAACATCTAGTTATGGAAAAATGAAGGTACGATAGTTTCGGTCGATTGACCTTGATCTTAGCAATGCAAATATCCCTCCTCTTTTGGAGTGTAGACAACTGATGTTTCAGATACTGCCTGGTCACGTTATCGCTCGACAGCTCGGATTAACATGAGCTTCGCTCCGCTCAGACAAATGGCCCGAAATTTACAATTGGTTAATTTACATGTAAATGCATAGTGATAATGTAATCAGGGAGCTCAGAGGGAGGAAGAGAGAGTGGGAGAGTGGGAGACGACCAGACACCAAGAGGATGTCTCTACTACGCTGAAGGGGCGCAACCCCACGCGATCTTATCTATCTCTGCATCAGTCTTCTTCGTCGCTTAGAAAATAGCACATGAATCGCATGTGACCACTCCAAAATCTCCTTTCCCTCAATAAATTTCGGGCAGTTTGTGCTGGTGGTTGATGAGATCCAAGGCCCAGTCAGTTGCTGTAACAATCATACCAGAGTAATCAACCCCAACCACCGGCGGCTATAAGTTCCGCATCGCAGGATTACATTTAGAACCGGGTTTCCGGAAGCTTGTGCCTGCCTGTGGCGAAGTCAGAAGCAATATGACAGGGTTAGGGTTGTCTATGTATATATCAACGTTCCACCTCACATCTTGGGGCCCCAATCTCCCAGTCCCATCTTCAGAAATCTCGGAGCTGATCCCAATATGCCGCTCCTAACTCTAGCTGCCGAGCTCCTCCTCCTAATCGGCGAAAACCTCCCCTTCTCCCCCCTCAACTCCCTATCCCAAACCTGCACCCGTCTCCACACCCTCCTCACCCCCCTCCTCTACCAATCCGCAGTACAAACTGAAGATCGTCGCTTTGCCATGATCCTAAGAAAATGCATCCTCACAAACCAACTCACCTCCCTCTCCCGGCTCCTCGACACCGCCTCCGTCCGCGACGTGCCACTGCCAATGATCCTCCAGGCCGCCGCCACGACAGGGAATACAGCCGCTGTACGCATGCTGCTGGAACATGGGGTGCCCACGATGCAGGGCGTAAACCAGTGCTGGGATTCGGCGCTGCATATTGCTGCTTCCGGGGGGGACGTGGAGATGGTGGGGGTTCTCCTTGACCATGGCGCGGAGATAAACTCTTCGGATTGGTATGGGAATCCGCCGCTGGTGAGGGCGTGTCAGTCGGGGGAGAATTGTGCGATGGCGATAATACGGATGCTACTGCTGAGGGGCGCGGCGACGGAGATGGGGGAGGTGACGGTGTTGGAGAAAGTGAGGGATAAGGAGGTGGCGGGGTTGTTGTTGGAGTTTGGGGCGAGTGCGAGGAGGGTCGACTTACTGAAGTGGGTGGGGTCGTATGAAGGGGTGGAGGATTTGGGGTTGCTTAAGAGGCTGGTGGAGAGGGGCGCCACGGTGCAGTGGCCGGCAAGTTCGGTGGAGTTTTGGCGGGAGTTGGAGAAGGAGGTGATGGAGATAGAGGGGTGGGGGGAGGTGGAGGAGATATTGAAGAGCGTGGAAGTGGAAATTAGGAACTGACATCTTTAGTTCTTGCTGTTGAATATTAGAGGGGTTCTACGACGTCGGTTGGTGTTGGTAGTTAGAAGGGATAGTCTTTTTGCGATTCGGTAAATGGATGCATGCGAACATAGTCAACGTGGTAGAGCTTCTTCTGTTGGCCTTGGAATTTTTTGAACAAGAAGCAATGTGTTGTCATCTCGCCTTCTCCACTGTATCTCACTCGTCATACCACGTGATGCTAGGTGACGTCAGCAATGAGTCACGTCCGCTACACGACCTGCGTCGCATCACGTCTTCCCAACGTTAACGCGTCTGTCAAGTCTCCACGTCTCCCTCGCATTCACCCCCGGTCCACCACATCACAAACAACAATTATGTCAAACCCCACCAAATGGTCCCCGAAGGACGACGAGATTGAGGAAGAAGAGGAGGAAGAAGACGCCTCTGTATGTTCCTAGTTTCTACTTCTGCCTATGCTCTACCTAACTTCTAAATCAGCGTTACCAAGACCAAAAAGATGCCATCCTCTTCGCAATTGACGTTTCTCCTAGCATGCTCCTAAAGCACGAGTCGGAAGACCCTAAGAAATCCCCCGACAGCAACTCTGCAGCGCGTACAGCTCTGCAATGCGCCTACTCCATCCTACAAGAGCGGATTATTGCTAGTCCAAACGACATGATGGGGATCCTTCTCTTTGGTACTGAGGCCACACGCTTCGCAGGGGGCGGGTTCGATCACTGCTACCTACTCATGGACCTGGATGTTCCAGACGCGGCATCGATCAAGGAGCTCAAGAACCTGCTGGAGGATGACAAGGCGTTTGAAAAACTGCTCGCACCCTGCTCCGAGAAGGTTTCCATGGCGAATGTTCTTTTTGGAGCAAACCAGATCTTTACCACAAAGGCCCCGAATTTCCGGAGTCGCAAGCTGTTCCTCATCACCGACGATGACGATCCGCATGCTCACGATAAAGCGCTCAAGAACTCGGCCATTACCCGTGCGAGAGATCTTTATGACTTGGGAGTGCAGATTGATCCGTTCTTTATGTCGAATCCAGGACGGAAGGCACCGTTTGATCCCAGCAAGTTTTATGACGATATCATTTACCGCCCTGTATACAGCGATGAGGAGGGGGATAAACCTCTTGCAGTTACTGGGAGCGGTACTACTAAGCTCAAAGAAATGGTTTCCTCGATCCGTTCCAAGGCTACCGCAAAACGCGCGCAATTCTCCACCACCCTCGAAATCGGCCCCGGCCTTACCATCGGTGTCAAAGGCTACATCATCTACAAACAACAAACAAAGGGTCGCTCGCACTACATCTACACCGGCGGCGAGAAGCCGCAGATCGTCAAAGGCAGCACCACAATCCTTGCCGATTCCACCGCGCAGGTAGTCGAAAAGGCGCAACTCAAGAAAGCCTACAAGTTCGGCGGCGAGCAGATAGTCTTTACCGACGAGGAGATGAAGGCGATGCGGAACTTTGGGCCGCCGGGGATCCGCATCATCGGCTTCAAACCTGCAAGCACCGCGAAATTCCACCTCAACGTCAAACCCGCGCAATTCATCTACCCGGATGAAGGGAACTTTGTGGGCTCGACACGAACCTTCACCGCTCTCCATGCGAAACTCGCAAAAGACGACAAGGTGGCATTGGTGTGGACCATCACCCGCCGCAACGCTGCCCCAACACTGTGCTACCTCTACCCCTCCGTCGAAGTCATAGATCCTGTCACTGGACGACAGACTCAGCCCGCCGGTTTCTTCCTCATCACTCTCCCCTTTGCCGACGACATCCGACTCAATCCTGATGCCCCGAACGCCAAAGCCCCCGCCCCGCTTATCGACAGGATGCGCGCGGTTGTAAAGACATTGCATATGCCCAAGGGCTACGAGCCAGAAAAGTACGAGAACCCGAGTCTTCAGTGGCACTACCGAATTCTGCAGGCTATTGCGCTGGAGGAGGAGCTGCCAGAACATCCCGTGGATAAGACGCTGCCCAAGTACAAGCTGATTCATAAACATGCTGGCGAGTTGGTGGAGCAGTGGGGTGACGAGCTCAGCAAGGTGGCGGGAGAATTTGATATCGTGATGGCTCCCCCCGCGTCCAGAGGGACTAAGAGGGTTAAGGATGAGGATGGGGGCGCTGCGCCGAAGAAGGCGAGGACTAAGGCTTCTGGTGGAGGGGATAAGGAGATTAGGGCTTTGTATTCGAAGGGCGCTTTGGCGAAATGTACTGTGGCTACGTTGAAGGAGTTTTTACAGGGGGTCGGGTTGAGTTCTAGCGGTAAGAAGGCAGAGTTGGTAGAGAGGTGTGAGGAGTATTTGGATACGAAGGGATAAGCAGGTAGTGAAGGTTTGGCGTATTGATTTCTGTATTAATTTGACTGTTTTGGTACAAGGTTTGGTGAGATGGAGACTATCATAGCATTTGTATTTTTCTCATCCACTCTGCGTTATCATTCCCCCAAGCCTGACACTTATCGAACGAACTAGAACTGACCTGAGATTCCCCTTTTATACATCCCACCAAAAGCAGATAACTCCGTATGATAAACTCTCATCACCTATCCTACAACACCTCATCGCCTATCCTACAAACCCTCTCCATCTAAAACCACTCCCCAACCCACCTCCCCACCCTCATCTTAACCCCCTCCACACTAATCTTCGGCCTCACATCAAGATAAAACGACACCTTCTCCGGCTGCTTCGGGTCCTGCTTCCCGGAGTAGAAATCAATCACATATTCAATCTTCTTCCCACACCTATCGACTGTCCAATCGTGGCGATCGAACGGGGGGTGGTACCCCAACAACGTGAAGACCCTTGCCTTCGGCGTCAACTTCGACGAGTCGCCGGAAAAGGACGCAAGTTTTGGCCCGCCGCATCTGAGCTACTGTTAGTACCGCCCGGTATATTGCGGGGTGGGGGGTTAGGTTAGATACTTTTCGCTCCCTCGCCCCGCCTCCCACTTCTTGATCTCCATCCACGCCCGCTCGTTAACAGCATTATGGATCGGCACTATCGTACGCATGTCTGCCGCCTGCGGGTCGTGCGCCTTCCGCTTCATGGCGGCGAAGAACATTTCCTCGGAGGGGTAGATCCAGTTTCCGTTCCCGGAGCTCTGGGTGCCGGGGAGGTGTTCGGAGTTGGAGCCTTCGAGAGATGTGCGCGGGATTGTGGATACTTCTCGGTGTTTTCCGAGGGGTGGGAGGTTTGTTGGCAATGACAGAGTGGACGCAGAAGAGGCTGCAAGCGTGCTGCTGTCGCAGGATTTGCCGGTTGAGGTTGTGCTGGATGGGGTTGGTGTGGCGAGGGATTGCTGGGAGAGCCATTTTGCGCGCGCGGTGGAGTCGACGGGACAGCTTTCTTCGGGTTTTGCGGGGGTGGGGGTTGCGGGGGTGCTGCTGCTGCCGCCGAAGCTGAGGAGGGAGGTCCATTTACTCCGGGCTGTGGGGTCGACGGGACATGAGGGCGGGGAAGAAGAGGGATCTGTCTTGGAAGGTTCGGTCATCGTGGTTGTGTTGTTGAGGCTGCGGGGAGGTGTAGGATGTGAGAAAGTGGGTTGCTAGTTGGCTTGGCAGGGTCCCTTGCTGAAACTATAATATGCACGGACCTCGTTTGAGGTAGCGAACACGTAGTATAAAAGGGGATCTTTTCCTTGCGTCGAGAAGAAGGAAAGAAGAGAGTATGAAACCCGGTTCACACAGCCTTAATTGACTCGCACAAGCAACCCCGAAGAGTTCCACAGCAAGCATAAGTCCTTAACCTTAATCCAACCTCACATCACCCCTTTACATCCACCTCAACCAGAACCATGGCCGACACGAACGTCTACACCGCCTCAACCACTGCCCCCGTCAACATTGCCGTCATCAAGTAATCCCCCTCTTCCCCACTTCCCCCCTCCGCTAACACCCCAGATACTGGGGCAAGCGCGACACCAAACTCAATCTCCCCACCAACTCCTCCCTCTCCGTTACCCTCTCCCAATCTGACCTCCGCACGCACACCACTGCCGCCTGCTCTGCCTCCTTCACACAGGACACCCTAATCCTCAATGGCGAAGCCCAAGACGTCTCCGGAGCCCGGCAGCAAGCATGTTTCCGCGAGCTACGAGCACTCCGTGCCGCCCTCGAAGCCGCCGACCCCTCGCTCCCAAAACTCAGCTCCCACCCCCTCACAATCGTTAGCGAAAACAACTTCCCTACCGCCGCGGGGCTCGCCTCCTCCGCAGCCGGATTCGCAGCCCTAGTCCGTGCTATCGCAGACCTATATCAGCTCCCCCACTCCCCCACTGATCTCTCGCGCATCGCACGCCAGGGCTCCGGCTCTGCCTGCCGCTCGCTGTTCGGCGGGTATGTTTCGTGGGAGCAGGGGACGCTTGCAGACGGCAGCGATTCGCTGGCACAGGAAGTAGCGCCTGCTTCACACTGGCCGCAGATGCGTGCTGCGATTTTGGTCGTTAGTGCGGCAAAAAAGGGTGTTTCTTCGACTTCGGGCATGCAGGCTACTGTTGCCACCTCTGCGCTGTTCCCGCACCGTGCATACGTTGTTGTCCCCGCGCGGATGGACGCGATGAAGAAGGCGATCGTGGAGAGAGACTTTGAGACATTTGCGGAACTGACGATGGCAGACTCGAATCAGTTCCATGCTGTGTGTCTTGACACGACGCCGCCGATTTTTTATCTCAATGATGTTTCGCGTGCGGCTATTAGAGTGGTAGAGGAGATTAATAAGAAGGCTGGAAGGAAGGTGGCGGCGTATACCTTTGATGCAGGCCCGAATGCGGTGGTGTACTATTTGGAGGAGAATGAAGGGCTGGTGTTGGGGGGGTTGAATGGGGGGTTGCAGGGAGTGGAGGGGTGGAAGGAGGTTGCTGCGAAGGGGGTGGAGGTGGATGAGGCGTTGTTGCAGCCTTTGAGGGAGGGAATTACGAGGGTGATTTTGACGAGGGTTGGGGAGGGCCCTGTTAAGGTGACAGAGAGCCTGGTTGGCGCTAATGGGTTGCCGGTTAGGAAGTAGACTATGATGAAGCGTTTCTTTTGCGTACATGGTGGGGAGTAGGTGCAAATAGTTGCCGGGGTTTGAGGCTTAAATATACCGTTTGATTGTTTGTCGTTGTAAAGGCACCACTGAAAACGGCCCCGTGGAGACATCTAGGCCTAAGTGCTGTGGCTGTGGGCATAGGTGTCTGGGGTGCGAACTACGATATCATGCCAACATATATCTGTGTTTGAAAAACACAAAATAGGAATTTCAGATTTGGGCGAGGGTATGAAACTACTTCACCGCCCTTCCTCACATCACTAATACAACTGGCCTCGGAGGACTTTGGTGTAACGGAGACGGTGATGGGAAAGGCAGCGCAGCGCAGTGTTCCGGTAGCCCTGTCACCTCTATTAGCATAAATTGCATTTCGATGAGAGGATTCTAATGGTACTATACCTCATGATCAGGTAAAAGTTGAAGATCTAGCCATTCCATTCAATGCAACAAGAACGAATAGCGCCATGGTCCAGTAGTCCTCCACGTTATTATACCACTCAGATTATGGTGCGCGGGAGTTAAATCCGACCTCCCAAAACAGGTATATTGCCAACTTAAAATGAGATATAGAGTATAGTATTTCGAACAAATTTGGAGTTGTGAAGGAAGTGATAGTGGTTCAATATCCATGTGTGAATGTACTTTGCTATAGCATTTTGAAGTGCAAAAGGTTGCGACCTAATCTCCCATGGCCAACTTACAACCAAATTCACTAACTACGACTTGAAATGCGAAGGCTATTTGTGACAAACAAGATTTGTTCGTTAGGAGTAAAAGTATTGGTCATTGATGGTTGTGTACTCGTCCGATCGCAAAGTTATCGGACATATCATAAACCCTAACCCATACCGTGCTCCATCACTCCCTCCACCTCTAAGTGCCCTTGGTATGGGTTAGGCTTTATAGTGTGTCCGATTACTTTGCGATTTGACGAGTATACAGAACGTTGGTGATGGGGAGAGGCGAAAAGGCGATGTTATTGTAATCTTGTCTCGAGCCTAGACAGAAATAGAGTCACGTGCTTGGTATCGAGTAAATCCACACTCAGGCTAGCACAGTGAAAACGCAGCCAGCTGGGTACGAGACAAATTATAATTATAATATTCGGCCACACCTTCCGAGGTTCCCATACTATTTCCAAGCCAAACGCTAGCCCAAGTTATAGCTCCTGTATTGACACCGTTAATGTTGCAATTACTAACGACCAATTAACAACTAAATATCGGTGTCTTGTAGAATGTCAAAATGAGAAAGTCCAACTTCGAACAGTCCACTAAACATGTACACTTCGCCGTAGTCTTTAATTAGTTTACGACTTTTATATAGCGCAATACGGGGCCAGATCCGAACCGCCAGTCTTACACATCCATCATCCAACGGCATACCTTGCACCATCGCTTTCGATCGCAATAACCCCTATTTGTCTACACATTGCGCTGTCAAAATGGCCGAAGCTGTCCGGCTTGTAGCGAGTATCATCACCATTGTTCAACTCGCTGGAAAGATCGCGTCTCTAGGCTATGGTTATATTGGCGGGGTCAGCATGGCGGAGGAAAGACATAACAAATCTCCTCGACGATCTCGGGCCCCTTACTGGCGTTCTTATGCTTCTAATTGAATACGCAGAAGTAAATCAGCAGTCGAAGGCGCTACAAAAACTCAACATTAAAGACCAACCAATTCAGAAGTATATGAGCGAGTTGGAATCACTGCGATCCAAACTGAAGCCCGTTGGGTGGTAGAGGCCGGCGGCACGCAGTTCTTGATTGCTACTAAAAGAGAAGGATATGCTGGAGACTATAACACGGATTGAAAGATGCAAAAGTGTCTTCAAGCTTGCATTAGATATTGACCAGTTGTAAGATACACGGCAAAAACTCTGCTGAGCAGTGTTGAGTCTGACTTCGATCAAAATCACTCACTAAAGTAATCGGGGACTATGTTACAATAGTGATAGAGAAGCTTAATTGTACTATCCAAGAGGGCCATAAAGGCCATATATATACGGTAGTCCATGTACGAATGTGTACGTACTCATCTATGTATAGAGACGGCTGAACACCGTCAGCCCATATGAATACCAGCCCAGTAAGTCGCCATACGAAGGCTGCGCTATATTTATGCAACAGACTATACCCACGATATCAATTCAGTCGTTTGCAATCTTCGAGCAGAAGCAATTAGGTCGAAATTCCGGCGCGATCTAGTGTTCTCAGCCGTCCCGTCCTTACCTGATGAGGACGGCATAACGGCCGGGGACTACCGGGGACGGCGGAAATACCGTCTCCGACTGGCATCCACAGTCATCAGCCAACATCAAGCATTTAGGGTTCTATATGGCTAGAGATGAGTGAACCAATGGTAATTGATAGAGTTTGCAGTACATAGTGCGGGTAAATTTGAGGGTTGGTATGATTCAACTCAGTTTACTACTTCTAAATTTCATTATCAATTGATATCTGCCGGTGACTGCCGGGGACGACCGGGGACGGCAACGTGGCATTCCCGGCCGTCCTGTCCGTCCGTCCCCATCCTGCCTCACAAAGAGGGCGCCGTGTCCCCGTCTTCAGTGATCCCGAACGGACGGGACGGTTGATTTCACTGGCGCGAACAGCAGAATATCTACCACAGCGGTGACGATATGAATCAGAGAGTGCAGGCTAAATCTACATACCTATACAGAGAAAGTATGCCGGGAAATGCTCCAGTGGCTGCACCCTGGGAATACCGAGAACCGTCACATTGATGTCAGTACAGAGCGGAAACAGGACACTATGATTAGCTATTAAAAAGCAAAGGGTTTAAGCAATGGAAATATGGAGGCTGATTCTTCCATGAATTCCTGAGTAACTGGAATTCATCAATTGTAATTGTGATACGCTATCTATAGCATTGACTTACAAATGTTGGCTCATACAGCTGGAACCGGAAAAAAAATTCTGAGGTGATGCTATCACGTCGATTATCAACCAGGCAACTGACAATACTGTAGCTCTTTCGTCATCGATTATCTTCTTGCGGAAGCATTAGCTGCGAATTATGTTTTGCATACATTTATTTTGACTATCACGAACGAGACCAACAAATGCCCAACGATGTTCTCGCGAGCTTAGTGAAACAGCTCTACAGCCTACGGCCAACGTATGACTCGCTCTACAGGTCTAGAGTATCGGGAGAGAACCGTCCTGGCACAGAGGAGCTATATGCCTTGCTATAACGTACATCCTCAGGAGCGTTTGATAGGACATTCATTATCTGCGATGTGTTGGACGAGTGTGATCCGAAAAGCAACGAAAGAGCCTTCTAAAATTGTTCCAACGCATGGGAGAGGATGGTCTAAGTCTACTCTTGACTAGCCGTCTATACCCTACAAATATTCAGAGTGCTTTCAAACACGCCTTAAAAATTGATCTTGAAGCGAAGAAGACGGATATCGAGAGCTATTTCCGAGAGGTTATGGAAATTAATCCCGATGCCAAAAGTTTGTTTGAAGAAGAACTTGGTATCAAGTTGTGTAATTCCTGCTTCAAAATTTCCAGATGCCCGTTGCCGCTGTTTATCCCTCTGTTCAGCTAGTTCACATCTAGTAAGTGCCCGCTGAGCAGCTCTACCTTGATCTTTAGAACAAGTCTATTAGTACAAGGTGGTGTAATAAGTCAAATCTCTAGTTCGGAAAGTTCTATGAGATCAGATTTAGAATCAAACCCTGAACACTGGAGCTGCACTGAGAAGCGAAGGTGTAAAGGGTAATAGGTGTGAAGTGTATTCTCTGATACTGATAGGGGGTGCTCGGGCAAGTGTGAATTGGTTGCGCTCTGAACCTGACATTGACCGAGATAGAGCTGGCGAAGTGTATTTCATTTCCCCAGATGCAGGAACAACTGCGGTCTCACTATCATGCAACCAAGTTCTACTACTCACAATGTATACAACAGCCAGGTACGGAAAATGCTCTGTCGGTTGATAAGAAGCTACTATAGAATCAAAAAGTTACGCTGGATATAAGATCTTACGCTGCCAATTCTTACGCTCATTTCTTACGGTTTGGAAGCAAGCCGGACCAGTCTCTTGCCGCAATAAACCCATCTTGCCGCAATGGAGAGCATGTGGTCTGCCGCTGAAAGCGTGGCCAGATACTTGTTTGGGTCGATATTGGTTCCCAAGTAGTTCATATTATAGATACCAGCGTCCATTTTTCTAGCTATAACTCACAATCATTATTTCTCTTAAAGGAAACTGCTCCAACCACCAATGAAGACACTGTGCTCGAAGTCGTAAGGCAATCAAACATTGGAAATGGTGATATGGGGATAGGATTATGCGATGGGTTAGATAGTGGGTTGACCGGTTGTAGAGTCACATGCATGCCCTAAAGATATGTAGATTAGACTTCGGGGAGATAATAGCTTCATCCTTTCTCCGCCGTGTCATTATATATCACACCCTCATATCCTGTGCGTCTAAAGTCGCCTCGTTAGCAAACCAACTGCGTTCCCTACGTACAGTCCCTCTTCCCGACACGACACTCCCCAACCCTGCAGCAAAGCATAACTACCCATACGGTAACCACCACTCACTGTCAACCTGCATGTCTGAACCACTCCGCAATCTAAAGTGCAGCCGGCTGAGCGCCTCCATAACCAGTGGAAGCGACATACCAGGCCTTCGGAGGACTCGCCATCCCAGAATGCGACAATCAAGAAGCGTGCAATGATGTGCAGTTCCGTGTCATATCAAAGCTTCTTCAGATTTTCCCGGACAAATCCTGGCCGGTCTATGTCTCTATCAAACTGCTGCCAGTTGATTGCGACTTGATGCGCTAATTGAAGATGCTCTTTCTAAACGACTTAAATCGGCGGACTGCTGCGAATCTCCGGGCGGACTTATTGGAGTGAAACATGCACAAACGCACCAGCTGCTCTTAGCACAGGCCTTGTTTTGTCCAACTCAGAAAAAGCAGGACTGCAGATCTGCCGATATTGCGTTGTATGGCCAGACAAATGTCTACCTTTCTACAGCCTGGGAAGCTTTCGTGGAATCTCTCACCAAGAATAAGCATGCTGTACCCGCAGTCCGACAGTTCCAGATTAAGCGCGGCTCAAGAAATCTTGACAGTCCCTTCTGTAGATACCTTCATTGCGAGGTCTGTACAACCTCCTGAATACTGCAAATACCCCAGCAACCCCCCCATCGATGCTGGTCTGGAAAAAGCTCTAAAAAGGAATCAAGCCGATGATTGGTGTTTCACAAAGGTGTTGTCACATCTGCCAAATCATCCTAGGTCATTCGGACGACGATGGTAGTACTCAGGTTCCCATCCTGGACTAGTATCGATACATCTCTCCCTATGTTCTTCTGCCTCCTCTCCTAGACAATGTACGCCACAGGGTGGTTGATCATACCCCACCGAGCTTATACATCGGTTGCGGTTACTTGCACTAACAAATATTTCTTGCGGAAACACTAATATACAAACTGTAGACGCGTCAATGACCAGCACACAGATAATTACAGATTATTGGGATAGTGAGATATATTTCAATCTCAAACTTGTCTTTTAATACGGACACTTCGCAGTTATTTACAGGATCGTTCAGCGAGTAGGTGATAGTGTAGATCAGCAACCTTCCACGTGGCCGCCTGGTGATGCTGGTGGAGCATAGCGTTATCCTTCTCACGAATACCGGAGCCGGAAGGTCCAAAAGATATCAGTTCGTTTTTATCTCTACCAGAAGAGTTAGACAAACTAAGAGGGCGTAGATGCCTGGGAGCCCAAAGATTGCAAGTTTACCTTATGTGTATAGTGGTGTTCATTGGCATCATTAGGTATCGCAGAGGAGTCTAGTGTACAATCGCGTTGCTGTTTGAGACAGGATAATCACGTGGGGATTGGCTACGAGTATCACCTGACTTTTAACTTCACGTAACTTACTCTCGATCATCTTTACACTTGAGAGGACACGTTTCTTCCAGCATCGTGTAGTCTTCACCGTGAATGTCATTTTCCCCTAGTGTCGCGCTGCAAAATATATTATAGTACAAATCTCTGCACTAAGAGACTCACACCATTCAACTCTGTCTAACTAACAGACTCAAAAACATACAAGTACTCAGACGGTTACAAGCTTCTACAGATTTCTGAATCATACTTAGCTCTAATCAGTCACATCGCTAAAGTATCTCCCATGATGACCAAGGTTGCGCTCTTTCTTTCTGGGTGGATTTTTGTGTCCGGTGGAGGGTGTCATCTAAAGATTGCACGCATTCTGAGAAAAGCTGAGAACGGGCGAGACAGACAGAGAGGGGCGAGCCACTGTAGCATTCACCTGTAGAATGGCGTTGGTGTTGCATACACTTCCTAAAGACGTACGAGGTAAATAACTAACAGCTACGGTCATAGAGTTGTGATAACGAGGCTTCCCGTCCGCTCAGCCATATCTAAGCATAACATCGCCAGGTTAGTACTGCAGTGGGTGACCATGCGGGAATCCCTGGTACTGTAGCATTGCGTCTCTTTTGCTACCTGAGCTCCAAACATCTCAATGATCACTATTACTAGTGAAACTTAAGGCCGCAGTTTCCTCGAGTGCCTGGACAGTCAAGTTGACTCGCGGGAAGTGACTGTCCGGAGTCACAGCGCTCATGCCCAGTGTGTATCTGTGAGTGAGAAAACATGGTGTGGTATTTTGGGCAAGATGAAACTACTTCAACCCCTCCTCCTAAGTTTCTTCTATATTACTGTTGGCCGAGAAGCGCTCTGGCAGGACCGGGATAGTCATGACGAAGGTAAGTCGAGAGGGGAAAGGGGTTCACGAAGAGGTTTCAAGACGTATGCTCCGTACATACTGTAACCCCCACTAGTAGAGCTGCTCGTACGCAAATGTATCGCGTTACAAGACGCTGATCGTAGTGTCATGCCGGATGTTCCATTTCCTCTATGCATGCGAGAGCTGGCCGCGCAGGATCATACTCATAGCGCATTAAATGTTTGGGTATATAGATGCTAGGTAGAGTGCAGTGCCCACTTAAATAGTATTGATACAACAACATCCCAGGTGTAAAGGGGGGTTAAAAAGCCTGCAGGCCTGCTGGTATCTGCAGCCAGTTACAGTTCGGACCATGCCGACCCGCCCCGCCCGGCTGCTTGGGAACACAGTGAAAAATTCCATGATTCTTTGAATCCTGGGTCCGAATTTCTGCGCTAGCACAAATCCAGTGCATAGCTTCAGGCAAAATTGACGGCTGTCGACATGTCGACATAGTCTACCAGCCAAAGATTATAGCCTACCAATCAAAGATTTGCTGGAACCTATTACTGATGGCAGGGTTAGAAGTAAGAGGAGAGGTAGAAGGAGGAGGAAGAAGCTGAAGATTAGGGTAGTGTGGGGAATGGGAGAGGGGGGAAACAGCGAATGTTTATCGAGCTAGTATGAGTCTAATACAGGTCGACAACCACGTTCGACATCAGGAAAAGCACCCAGCCATGCAGTGTTTATGTGGTAAATACAACTATCTGGACCTACCTAGGTGCACAGACCGAGAAAACAAAATCTGTGATAGAAGTAAGAATATATTCCTCCGGGGGGGGGGTTCAAATCGATAGGAAGCCGTAGTTTGTGGGGGAGGGGTTAGGGTCGCAAACCACCCGCATCACTCCCATCGGTCGCCGCTGGGTTTTGTGGTAGTGATTAGAGAAATTCCTGATAGAAATCCTAATTCCAACTATTCTAAGACATGAAAAGCAATCTATTTTTCTAAATCGGATTTCCAGTGTCGGTTGGGCAGAAACCTGCATGTCTGGAGGTCCGGGGGTTGTATCGACCTCCATTCGGGTGTAAGAATTGGGCGGTCCAATGAGACAACCTAGCCAGTAGGACGCTCGGCCAGGTGCTGGTCAGCAACTGGAGGTCTGTGGAGCTGTTCCGCTGGCCACACATGTAAGCCCAATGACCCAGCCCCCCAGCCCCCCAGCTGCGAAGGATCTGCTTTGCCATTCTTCCAAGTTGAACAGACTGACTGCCGTGGTACTGCTTCCCTCCTATAGTCTTGAGAACTGTTGATCAAATGATGGACGAAGGTGATGATCGTGAAGCGCACGGACCTATTCCGCCAAACCAGAACCTCCCAACATCCTAACCGCATAGGTAGACCAATAGAAGCATGGGAAATTACCAGGAAGCCTCCATTAATAGCCGTAGTAACCCGGCTCATACTCCACCACGAAATCGCCATCGATACCCCGCTCCAAACGACGATGGGTGACGCGAGAGTTATCAAAGAGAACCGCTTTGCCAGTATCCACGAAGTATGGGAGGAGCTAGAAGTTGAAGATCCGAAAGACTATGGTAAGTCGTCTTAGACTCCGCTCGTCGCAAGAACGTGGCTGCTGCCAATGGTAGACACCAGCTTGTTGCGTGACACTGACCGCTCTCTAGTTGATCGAGTAGCGGAAACGCTGACATACCATTATGCACACGGCGGATGGGCTCCAATCGAGGCTGAAGAACGAGAAAGAGAAATCTTTGACCCGTCCCGATTTGCCTTCTCGCCTCCCGGTTGGTTCTATACAAAGATAGGATCGACACTCCCTCCGATCACGAAGCCGACGAGTCCGGAGATGGATAGACCACGACATATCTGGAAGATCGTCAGGATTCCTTATCAGCGTGACCGGAATATGATAAGACAATGTGAGACTACCGACCATTTACGATTTCCATTTATTGACATAGACCACAGGGGCCAGGGAGATAAACGAAAGCCATGAAATACCGCCTCGATCAGAAAGATCCTGGATGGATGTGCCGAGGGAGCTTATGGATGAGGCGATTAGAGACCTGGAGCAGCAACTGAACCTGGAAGCGAAGTTCGTTGATGGATGGTTTTATCGATGGTTATTAAGAGAAGCTCGGAAGCCGACAACGATGGAAGGAAGAGGATCAAAGACGAGCAAAGCAACACAACGGCCGGCGGCTTCTGCCCCGGAAGGGACACGGCCGGCGGCATTTTCCCTAGAAGGAACACGGTCAGCGGCTTCTGCCCCAGAAGGAACACGGTCAGTGGCTTCTGCCCCAGAAGGAACAACGCCAGCGGCTTTTGCCCCAGAAGGAACAACGCCAGCGGCTTTTGCCCCAGAAGGAACACGGCCAGCAGAGACACCGGAGGTCCCAGACTACACAAGGATACCAATTTCCCACCTAGTACACAAAGAGTGAAGTGATAATAATCTTAGTACTATTAGGGGTTTTTGGAAGAAAGAAAGAGAAATGGGGAAATGGAGGGCTTCCTGTCGCGTCGGCCGTTAGAATTCTCCTTAATACTGTACGCCCTTACAACGCCACAACCACGAAGAATAGAGTCCTAGAGATATTGCCTGATATACTCTCGACTAAGGCAAATAGAACAGCGCTGTTCGTTCTGCTTGATTCCACCTCATTGCTGTGTTGTAAGGAAACAATAGAAACTATCTTGTGGACGGGTCACCCATTGTCACTCTGGTCACGCCGCCACCTCCGGGGATCAATGTTTCTATTTTGAGCATTCTCTTTGTATCTTCTCTAGTCTCGATTAGACCCTCACCCAACAAGTTGCTGTGAAGCTTCCGCGCAGAGGGAAAAATGCGTCTGACCGAGACTGTTTTGTCCACCCACCAGTCTAATTTCCATCTATTCTTTCGTGATCGATTCCTAAGCCCCGCTATTCGCTCAAATAAACGCCCATAGTAATACCTCAGCCCTGTTCTCGTAAACTAGCCGTTGCACTCACAGCACTCCCGCTGGGCAACTAGCGAAGAACGGGTTACGCTGACGCGACGAGGTTTGGGCCGTGAGGGTACCGAAGCCGATATCTGCATATGCTTCGTAATTTTCATTGCATCCATACGCGCTACATTATGCATTATGCCCAAGCCAATAATTCTAGTCTACGCCCCCCAACAATGCAGCGGTATAAAAAGCGCGTATACCAAGAACCTGACTATAATACAAACATAACTTCTTCCTCCCTAACCGTTCTCATTAAACTACAATCTCCTCTTCTAAGATACCCTCTAAGTCTTCCTTTCTGAACGGCGCCCAAAGCACCTCCGTTCCTTGGCTATCCTTCCGACTTGTCACCATTTGATGGTCTTGGAACCTATGACGACAACATCAGCAAACCGTGAGCGCCACAGGCAAGTGGAGGAAGGGGAACGTACTCCTTCAAAAGCGTTCTAAATGCCACATCGTTGCTGCAGATAAACTCCCCAACAGCACGTTGATACAAAACTCTGTACTCAACTCCGTACTCGCTTGCATCCACTTTTGCCTTCGATCCGGTCTTAGTCTTTCCTTTACCCGTGCCCACACCGCCATTGTCGTCATCTACCATAGCTTGCAGCTGATGGCTAACAAGGATCCGGAAGAGCAACTTTGCATTGCTTGGCAGAGACGCAAGAACATATTTCACTCCCTTAGTCCCACCGGCTCTCCCTGCACCATCTACAATCGACAGCGCCTCGTCTACGGGGATCTCAACAGTGTAGGGTTCAAACGTAGTTACATCGTGCCACAAGAAGTTGAACTGTGAGACTCGTGCGGCATCCCACAGTAGCGGCGCGCGGATATGATCGATGCTTGCCACCAGATGGATTTTGGGATGTGCGACCAGCCGGGAGATAATCGCCTGTGACCGCTCCTGTCTGAGCGTCTCACCGTCAAGATTGTGGAGTATCATTGTGAGCCTTTGCGCCGACGGCTCGTCAAGTAATGCGAGGATGTTGTCGAGAATCTCGGGTATGGAGGCCCCGAGACGCACATTATGGTCCGCGCCCAGCAGTGCAGTGGCAACGGTGGTTAGGATGTCTTTAACGTTAAGCTCAGGAAGGTAGCCATTCACGATCACCACACTCCCAGGATGTGTATAGATCTTTGCCGCAAACGTGCCTAGTAGCTTCCGCTTGGATCCGTAGCCGTAGAGAAGAAGATTGAACCCTTGAGAAAGCTCAAAGATCCACTGTCCAAAATTATCGGAGTGTAGTTGATGCAAGTATTCCCGATCATTAGCATGGTCTGCGGGGTATGAGCGTAGGAGGTTGAAGTAAGTGCTGTGATCGAGCTGGCGTAACGAGGCAAGCGTACTAGTAGATGTTTGTTGCCGCGTTTTCCGGTTTTGATGAAAGTACGAATCTGGGCCTTCTAGCGTGGACGGCGGAGGAGTAACGTCTCGTTTGGCCGCTTTCCTACCCCGTTTTCCCGGCTTCGTTTTCCCGGCCTCTGCTTCTTCACCCGAAGATGCATCGGAGCCATCAGCGCCATAGATCTGTTGCACTAGTTCCTCCTCCTCATCCTCATCGAGGCCGTTATCGTCGCTAAGATCCCCCCGTTCAAGTATTCGCCGTGCACTCTTCCGCCGCGCGCTGCGATCTGCATTGGTAACTACTGGTGGTGGAGAGATAGTACTCTCCTGGAATCGGACCCGGTCATTTCGCTTTGGTGTTTCTAGGAGTGGGTCTTTGAGGATTGTCTTGCGCGGCAAGGGCGACTGTTCGCTATGCTCTTCTTCGCGGACTCTGCGCTTGCTAGGGGTTTCGGGGGCGGGGAGCGGGACGGGCACTTCAATGATGGTGGAGCGAGCTGCTGTTTGGCGCGTTCTTCGGGTGCTTTTGGAGGCACCTGAACCGGCGTCGTGAGGCGATGATTGTTTTCGTTTCATGGTGGTGTGCGTGGATGTTCTGAAGTACAGCTACTCTCCTTGGTCGACGCGTTTGACTGATCTTGGCTTGGCAGAACACTTCGCTGTTTGTCGCTTGGTGAAGGACTGGCCGACCCACAAAGAGTTACACACCACCAATATCGTCATTGATTTTCCCTGTCTCGCCAAATTTAAAGATGTCTTATAGGAGCATAGTTACAGCCCCCGCGCTGGAATCTGGTGGACAGGGAGGCAAGACAACCTCTTAATTAGCTCTTATATGGAGGCCCCTATCTTGAGAAAGTTCTGCTCATCCAGTTGATATGCTTCCAGGAACCCACATTCTCCTCGTCTTTGCCGCTAATTTTACAATAAGACGTAAAGGCGACATTTCCATCGATGCCTAGTATGGTGACCAACGAAGCCCTATGATGGGAATTCAAACTGCTCATCCACTATCATCTGACTATCTCTATGTTTAAACTTCGTTTCTCCTTCAAAGGCTCGCCTACTTTAGCTTCTCCGGTGATAATAGCGCCTGCTTTACGTCCGTATTTATTCAATCTACAAACAATTAACTGACGGTGCATGGCGCAGTGACTGCGTCAGTGTCCGTGATTGGTTGTAATCAGATGCTATACGGATGTTATGATATTGGGAGACAGGGGTCATTGAGGTGAAATCCCGGCGGAACATTTTGCTGGAGCTGGACGCAGCATGCACAATGGTGTAACAATTCCCGTCTCACTCAGAGGTACACGTCGTCAAGCGCATACCAATTTACGCGCCCTGCAGCTGCATATAGATGTAGCACAAAAAGATAATATGACGACGACTTTTATATATAATGGCACCCCGCACTCAGTCGAACACCGTGCGTAAGCCATCATGAATACCGCCGCCAACGTCGCGTCGATCATCTCCTTAGTAGATATTATATTCAAATACTCCGAGCTCTTGGCAATATGGAAAGACGCACCTCCAGTACTCTGTCGAATCAAAGAATCACTTGCTTCCCTGTCTCCAATCCTGGTGGAGCTCAGGGAGCTACATGATCTCTCCCAAGATGCGTTGATTTCTCAAGGCATCAATATCGCCGCGTTCGAACGCGACCTGAAGGCACTCGACAATTTGGTGAATAATATGCTTGGTACTGAGCCAAGATTGAAGCCGTGGAAGCGAATGAAGTGGACATTTCAGAAGAACAATGAAGCTATAGACATAGGAAAGCGCCTAGATTCTCATCTTGGCGTGTTTACGTTTGTTCTGATGTTAGCAAATCGGTGAGTATCACTACACTTGATCCCAATACAAGCCGACTGACTTTGCAGTAAATCGGCGGTGGATATGAAGGAACAGGTTGTTAGCCTTGTGAACTCCCAGCCCGCACTTCAGGCTTCTCTACTAGAAGTTCTGGATATTACCCAATCAGTAAACACACGACTGTCGGAACAGGAGAGTCAAAGGAAAGAAGTATCCACAGACTTGCCACAGGGCTCGATGGTGAGATCTCGGGTGAACGTGGCAGAAGTCTGTGCTAGGCGATATTTAAACCAGCGTCACACGCCTCCTTGTCCTGGTGCCGAACCAGACGCACCAGCCTCGAGCTACTTAAATTGCGACTGCAATGATCGGGGGTCGGCACAAATCCGATATAGAAGTTCTACCACTGTTGCACCGCATTCCGGCCGGCTTTTAGACAAACAGTATCTCGTCGAGGCAGATTTTACAACCTGGAAAACGCTTTTTGGGCAGTTTCGTTTTCTACTCTCAGTTAAAGCCCGGCAACAAGCTTGGTCATTGTCATTTCCGATCATCACCTTTTCAAAGCAGCATATAGTGGGCTACGACGCAAAGATCTTTGATTTCGCGGCCAAGGGCGATTTCAACGGAATTGTAGAGCTTTTTAGAAAAGGGTTGGCCTCACCGAACGACAGGACTATTGATGGGAGGACACCATTGCTAGTAAGTTCATAGCCCAATGTGCCGGAACTAATGAAGCTGAATGAGCGGTTTAGTACGCTGCATATGGGAACCAATTACAAACCGTCGCTAAACTAATTGACGAAGGCGCAGACGTTAATGCGGCTAAGACTGGGCGTTACACTGACACCGTTTTGTATAATTCGGTGTTTTACGGCAAATCGGACGAGGTTTCATCCCTTTTGCTGGAGCGGGGCGCCGACCCATTCTCTGGAACTGATACACCAGAGGCACTATTCGAAGTATCCATGATATCAGCTGGCAACAAAGGCGCTGCTTCTCCGCCAAAGAGACGTACCCTCTTAATACTCGGCAATCTTCTGAACCACCCCAAAGACTTACCGGCGGACAAGGACCTTCCCAACCCCTTACAAGCAGCTCTAAAATGGGGCAGCCTTGAAGGCACACAAATCGCCCTGCGCGCTGGATATGACGTTAATGCTCCCCTGAAATGGAAGAGATATCGCGGCGAGACAGAGCCCAGGCCTACGATTCCAGTGATGTTCGCTGCCACCCGTATTCATTCGCGATCTGTCTGGCATGAGTCCGGGCCCGATGAACCCAACAGGGGACCGATCTTGCGTGAGCTGATACGTCAAGGTGCCAACCTAAAGCTCGCGGACGCAGATACAGGCTACACGGTACTGCACCATGTTGTCTCTGGATATTGGTGGTACTGGCTAGGGGATGCCTCTTCTTTGAGCTACCCTGTCCTCTGTCAACTGATTGTCTACTTGATAAATAATGGCGCAAATCCGGGTGCTGTAGATACGAAAGGGCGATCTCCGTCCGAAGTTGCCTGGGAGCACTTTGAAGGCGGAGAACGATGCAGACAAAGAAGAGTCTTGCTCTGGTATCGGGCATTACGGATGTGCGGGCTTAACCCAGCCGAATACGACTCCCGCTACGACTCTAGATTTGACCTCTCCTACCGGGATTGCTACTTTTGCGCTCTTGACGCGGGAGCGGCGCCGGTAATGGATTTCATGGCGTGTCCCTGGTGCATCGGCGAGCCATACGAAATCCGAGCAAATTGGCATAGACATGATAACTGGCGACATCGATCAAATCCCGAACATATATACTCCTCGATAGACAATCTAGACAATCTAGGCCCCCAGACAGTCAAGGAATCGGAATTGTACCCATGTTGTCCTATGTTCGCCTGCTTGTGGCATTACCCGCGGGCTAGTACTGGTGTGCGGCTGCCGAAGAAACCCGGACGAGCAATGAAGCCCTACTCCGGGCTGACGCCCAATAGCTCTCATAACAGGTGTGTTGTGGAGATGTTGAAAGCCTGGGGCATTGCGTCGATACCTGATTCAAATGACATACGGCACACAGCGTGGTCGCCTGATCCGAGTGACGTTGAAGAAACCGAGGAAACCGAGGAAACCGAAGGAACCCAGAAAACTGAGGAAACCGAGGAAACCGAAGGAACCCAGAAAACCGAGGGAATCAAGGAAACCGAAGAAACCGAAGAGAATAATGATGAGGACGTAAATGGAGGAGAGGGCAGTGATGATGAGGAGGTCGAATTTTATGATGCATTAGAAGCTATCTAGAGTTGATTATATCTAGGTCAAGACGTAGCTAGATATGTCCCTTAACTTATGTTCTGTACCAGTGCTATATCGGGGGCTTGGTCCGGTGCTCCTGGTAGTTGGCGGTGGCCGTAGGGAGGTCATGTTTCTAGCTTGGAAATCTGGAATTCAATGGTGAAAGGCGATATGGTAGTTGGTGGGGATTGTGATCGGGATTATTGGTTGAGCCAAATGATGTCACTTCGGGGTAATTTCCCATGTCTCTTTTGCGTCACTGACTATCACTACAAACGAGGGTGATCACGTGACATGTCTGGGTGAACAAGGCCTCTGCGAGTAGCCCAGTCGACCTAGCCTTTGTAGGTTGCGTCAGTAACCTCTTCTAGCGACTCTCCAAAAGAGCACTGTACGGGGCTAGTCACTCTTGCGCAGGCTTAGGGGAAAGCACTATGGGCCAGAATGTCCTGCAACGACAAGATCTCCGGCTATTGCCTGGATGCTCCAACCAGATAATACTGGATATGGATATCGTACATGGACTCATTCAGTTTTATGAACATTATAATATCCGAGTGCTTTATATCGACTCGAACAGCTGCAGCCTTGCAGAATTTACTGAAGTTTGCATGTGAACACCACGACATCTACTTCCAGTGTTTGATCAGCCTAAGCGTTAACTGTTACTGAAAAACATGCTAGAGAACGGAGAAGCGGCGGGAGGAGAGTGGGTACCTGTATTTGGTCAACTTGTTCCAGAAACGCGACGATATTTGAGGATATCCACGAGGCCTAGGCTTAGGTCGGTCGTGCTAAAACCAAAATAGATCCAGGTTCACCTGCAAAGACACTTTATCCATCTAGGCATAAACCTATTCTGTTCAGGTCCAGTAGTAGATACAGGCCATCCATAGATAGCCTAGGCAATCCAGAGATAGACCGATATCCACCACTAGCCTGCCCAACTGTGGATCCATGGCTGGCTCGCCCTCTGTCCGCCCTACCCCCCTCCAGCATGGCCCCATGTCCACAGATATACTAATCAACAAGGAGCCTGAGGTCAGAGGTGTGTTAAGGAGAGATAATACTCAATGCAGTGGTTGATATTCCAATTTAAACTTGATTTGAAGGTGTCAAATAGATTCTGGAATCTAGGAGCACGACAATATTATAAGATGAACCTATAAGGACGAATAGAAACTGCTTAACAGGGGAAGGAAAATTGGTGTACATGCGCAACATGAACAAATTGTCACACTTTACATATCTATCATATAAGGCTTTTCTTTCAAACTAAGATCTCACGTAGGTGTTCCAGTGGATCCATAGTTGGGTAGGCCAATGGTGGATATTGGTCTATCTCCGGATTTCTCGTACCCACTACTGGACCCGAACAATTCCGAGGCGTCCGCCTCATCCACTCTTCGTGGTATAACGCTAACACTCCGGATCTGCAGGGGACGACGGGTAGCAGGAGTGGAGCTCCGCCATCTAGTCGGCCAGCCCGGAGGCGGAGGGGATTAAGGGGCTGTCATACTCTAAGTAGAGTGAATACAGTATGATTAAAACAAAAAAAAAACAAAACACTCCGGATCTTCAAGTTTCCATGCCGACCGGACACCACAACCCATGCGATGCCACCGTGCACAGGCAGTAGAGGGTAGGAAGATGTTATTTTCCTTGGACTTTAAAGTCTGAGAGCATCAGTCTTTGGTGTGACATGTGGAAGTTGGGCTAGTTCTGATCGGATTTGTTTATCGCTTCCCTATGGTCGATTTGGCAATAAGGCTGCCAAGGCAAACATTGTAGATCCCCTCAGTGCGTCATCCGGAGCTTCTCTATCATAGCGCATGACCAACCCTTTTGCTGCTGCGGGATATCGGTGCCTTGGAGGCGGTAGATACCTCAGTAGGCCAAAATTTCGACCCAAAACGGGTAAAACGCCCGACATTGAAACTGTGCGCATTCTAGGCAGCCGCCCCATTTATATGTCCTCAGCCTATGGATCCCTGTATATATTGCTATCTCTGAGTAACCTATAGTCGCCGTTATTTTCTGTACCACTAATGTTGCTAGAGTCGGGTGGTGGGGGTTTTGTGCGGATCTGCCTCTCACATGCACAATGATGCTATCTTAAATACGTGCAAAGGGACCATACTGTCCCCATCTGTGTAGAAAAATGCGGGAGTTCATGCTGCAATATAACAAATTTATACTGGTCAATTCTAACTCTTGTGCCTTGGATATCGTAGTCAGTGTGTCGTTGAATTAAAGTCTACCGGTAACCATCTGTAGATCCGCACCAGGAATATCTGCGGATATGCACCTGCCAATACTGCCTTGCCCACGAGCCCCAAAATTTAACGCAACTAAACCCTGTAATCGACATTACTCATGCAGAGCAAACGATTTAGAAAAAGAAAAGAGTAACTAAAACCCTCAGGAAGAGTCACCCATGTAGCAGCAGTCAGATGCGTTCAAAGGGCGGTTTGGTTGGGTCACTAATAAATCAATTGAACCGAACGGATGAGACGAAAACTCTGGTATCTCCATTTGTTGTGGTAATCGAACATCTACAGAAGCCAGAAGGAAGATTTATTAACCTTCGTACACTATAGACCTGATGTGCGGTGGCTGTCCTAGCGGGATTCAATAATAACGCCACTCGAAGTCTCCAAATCTTGTATATCTATTCTGGATTCGATCCTGAGGTCTTCTGAATATTTTTATAGCTTTCTTTGAGCGCAAAATCTTTCAGGAAGGTGTACTTAGGTGTGAACAACGCGAACAGCACCTGACGGGTGCGTACCATTCGCTTTCTCAGAGAATTCCCATGCTCAACGTTGCGACTTCCTCCTCTAGGGCTACGCTACGATTTTCTCCAATCCCCTCCCAGGCTGAATATTACTGTCAGCACAGAACCTTCTCACATTCATCCGTCCCTACCGATTGTCCCTAATCGCGCCAATGTCTCCACAGACTCCCACTAGCCCGGTGATTGAGAACAGATCGGAATCAATTGAACTTCATGAAACCGGCAGAGAATCCCAGTTGTCGACCAACTCCAACTTCAACCCCAATAGTTTTCCAAAAAAACTTGGTTTTCTGGATGTCGTCGCGCTGGTGCTCAACAGACAAATTGGAACAGGAATCTTTATCTCGCCGGCGCTGACCCTCAACTATTGCCGGAGTAAGAAGATTGCCCTTGCTATCTGGGCTGCTGGAGGGGTTTACACATTGATCTGGTATGGCATTCATCGCAACTTATAGAATGGATTATGGTAAGAATAATGATGTTAATTTGATACTGTATTCTCAGCTTCGCCATTTACGTGGAGTACGGTCTTTCGCTGCAATATAATGGAGGAGAGCTCATCTACGTACGTAAGGGTTCTCATGTCGAATTTATTCCCCCAAGCCCACGATCATGAATTGTACTAATTCACCTTACTTAGCTCGACGAAATCTGGTGGCGTCCGAGTCTTTTATCTGCTACCATCTTCTCCTTCTTCTTCATTATCTTTGGTACCTCTACTATTAATTCTTTCGCCTTCTCTAAGCACATTCTCCTAGCCCATAGTGACTACGACAATTACAAAAACCCGTACGAGATCCCAGAAAGTCTCGTTAAGTTTGTGGCCATTACCATTGTTACCATCGTCTGTTTTATCCTGTACTGCTCGAGCAATTTCGGCCTGTACATCAACAAAGCTTTTGCACTCTACAAGGTCCTCCTCCTTTCCATGTTGATTATTGCAGGGACTGTCATTGCTGTACGCGAAAAATCACCCGGCCGCCGAGATTGGGATGACGAGAGGCCGGGCAGCCCGAATATTGCGCTGGCTATGGTTATTGTCTTGTTTGCTTATCAGGGCTGGGAGAATGCAAATTATGTATGATTCCTTTGTGACTGCGGTTATACCAAACGTATAACAATTGGCTATCAGGTTACTGGTTTCATTCATGCTCCAGAGATCAATCTTAAGTGGGGTGGCTTCACGGCGATAATGACGACGACGCTCCTTTATCTATCCGTTATTACGGTCTATGTAAGTTAGTAGTTATGCTGTTGTTTTTTTAGATCTATATAAGGACACATGCTTATAGTGACTACCTCAAAGTCAATGGTACTACCATATGAAGATTTTGTCACAGGCGAACTAGGTGTCGCTTTGAACTTTTCACCTAAAGTAAGCAACATATATTGATGTTAATAATAATGACTGGAGGTCTGATATTAATCGGATTGACCAGGTTTTTAATGGAAATAGCAGAATACTCAAGGTGCTTATCGCACTCAGCAGCTTCGGAAACATGATCTCCGTTGTCTATTCCTTTGCCCACGGCAAGTCCCCTCAAGTTATGGCTCACCGCGGTACTAATGGAATATACTAGTCAAGCAAGTAATCGGTGAGCAGGGTATAGTTCCGTTCCATAAACTGATACAGTGGAAGGCAAGTAGGGGTACTAACAGCACCCCGGCTGGCGGACTACTAATTCACTGGGTCTTTTCGACCTTAATGATTGGTATAACACCGTACACCGAGGATGGTTTCGCCTTCTTCTCCTCTCTATATACCTACGGTCACACCATGGTCTGCAGTAAGTACATCTGCACTTAGAAAGTATACCTAAATAACCGACATTACTCACTATAGCGGTCATCGCTGCCGGTATCTTCTGGTTGCCCAAAAGCCGCTCGCGGCGCCCGGGAGTGGCCGAAAGACAATTCCTGAAATCCCTGTGGATATTAGTTCCAATCGCAGTCTTGTTTTGCTTTCTAAACCTGTTCATGATTGTCGGCAGTATTGTTAAGAGCAGGCGGCCAATTTCTAGAGTGTACCAGCTTGCTGCTGTTGCCGGTGCTTTTTCTCTTGGCTCTATCTGGTGGGTTGTTCTGAAACTACTGGGAACCAGGCTGGGGAGGTATCTGGGTATCACTGTCACCCTACTTTTTAAAGAGCCCACGAGGCGTTTCGCAAAGGGTCAGGCTCAAAAGGTTGACATTACGGTGAGAACAGCCCAAAATCTGTAATAGAAGTCACAGCTAACCGAGAGACAGGTTGAGGGTCCAGCTAAGAAACTTCTGGATTTTCTTAAAAGTATCGCACATTCAAAGTATGTGAGGCCCCTTCTTCCGAATACATTCAGGGCGTTGCAGGACGGGCAGCGGAGGAATTCTCGGGCGGATGGGGCTGCACAGCATAGGAATTTACAGGGGCTGGTGGTGGATGGGGCGGAGCAGCCGTTACAACATGCGCAAGGACAGAATGGAGGAGTGGTATGATCGGTCGATCGAATATTCGGATTTTGTTTGTGATGGGAGGGCGCCAATGATCTGCTGCAGCGCGCTGTGTAACAAACTGCAAGAGATGTGCGCAGTTAATGAAGTAATACCGAGTCATTAGTATATGTTAGGTGTGTTAATCGTGCTACTAACTAAGTAGTACGGTATACACTTTGCAAACCTTCGAAAACGAGCTTTTACAATGTCTGACGCTAGAAATTTGATTCCCCAGACCATCTCCGGGCGGTATCTCAAACTACCTATCTTGAAAAACTGGCTGGAGAAGCGATTCGGTCCAAACAAAGCCACTGCAAATGTGCGTATCCGTAGCTTTCCCAGCCCCTCCACGGTTACAGCGGCCGCGGTAAATTGACCAGACCTGTTAGGCTCGAGATGGAGCTATTTATGAACTACAGGTGCCCGAGAAGCTCACAGATGTATGATTCATTCAGCTCAGCCCAGTCAACCAATGTTTGCCAACAGAAAGTGTTGACTGGCTGCTAGGAGGAAATTGTTGAAATCAATGCAAAGTGCAGAGAGGCGCTCAAGGCAGCTCGAATGGGTGATCAAGGCGATGGCGGTGTGAATGCCAGTTCCACTGGCACTGGCACTGGTACAACAATCGATTTTTAAGGGGTTATAGTTGGTTGAAGCGATACGGTGGGCTGAACAGCAGGCGCTTTTCAAGTGTGACAGGATGAGGCTGGCTGAAATCTAAAAAATATAAGAATCCGTACACAATGGTAACCTGCGTTGCAAGCTTTGCTGTGTGAATAACCTTCCGTGTTGGTCTAGCTTTTTATGCTATGCTATCTTAAATAACTCGTCATGACCGAGATCTCTGAAAAAGTTGAAGGCGACTCAATATACCCTTCCTGGGAGTCCTACCCCGCAAATCTGAAGCCTACCAATGCGTATGGCATCAATGCGGCTGAATATAACCGACGTCTGTCGCAGGAACACCATCGTCTCTTTACACAAGAAGACCGCGACCAACACATCAGAATTCTTCACTCAGATGGCGGAGGTACAGTGGATGGCATATATGATCCTGAATGATAACATATTTTGCTTACGAATCGATTAGTACATCTTCTGGAGTCTTTACAGCAAGTGGAGGAGTACATGAAGGTGATTATGAGCATCTCAATCCTTTAAGGAATCTGGCATTTAGACAGAAGTACTGCAGAATTTTCGTGATTTTATTGGAACACGCATATTGTAGGTATTCTCCATCAGTAGAAGACGATGGTCTAATAGGATTACTACAGTCTCATCCCCCAATTCGACTCTTGGAGCCAGATCCGCATCTCCTACGAGACTTTCCGCAAGCTCTTCACTTACCTCCAAATCTTCGCGCCGTTCCTTTCTCTTGTCCACGCCCTCGGCATTAAACGTGAGCCTATCGAAGAAACTTTCGCCTCCTCTATCTTCCACCAACCCGACCCTACTTCAACCTCCTTTGGTCAGTCTAACTACCACTTTATATCTCCCCTTACACGAGTCTTTGTTCTAGCTAACGACATTTCAGAATTGTGCTATCTAGCAAAACACACCGAGCAGCACGATAAAGATCCAGCCGAACATGATGACCCATATTCACTCCGACAGATGGCAGTGTACCATAGTTACCAAGCGTTGACTGAGTCACACACGTTCGTAGTACTGAACCCGTCGTTGACGTTTCAGCACCATCTGAAGCAAGCAAAGCTTTGCGATCTTGCGGGTCTTGGAGATTGGAAGAATATTCATACAGCGTTGTTTTATGCGCTTAGTTGTCGATGGCGGGAATACGTCAACCTTTTGGAGGCTAAGTTTAGGCCTATGGTAAGTTAAGTTAGGGTTGTATTGAAGTTGAAGTGAAAGAGAAAAGGAAGCTGATCTCTGCCCAGTATTATAAAGCTTCTGGATCGCAAGCTCGGAAGGGAAAAGCGACTTTCCTGCTGAAGGAAAAATTCAATCGGAAACGCGGCCGAAAGTCTCGCATTTTCGGTGCCCTCGAATTGAAACGCCTATTTTCCCTCCGCATGCGTGGCAACAGCAGCAGGAATAATCCAATCAGTGACGATAATGATACGGATAGCGAGGAAGAAAACCACCTAGTTTGTTTTGCGGATACCCAAAAAGTACAGCAATTTAGGCAAAAGGTGTTGACGCTCGACCATGTGATTAAATTGAATCTGAAGGTGTTGGGCAACGTTGAAGCGAATTTACAGGAAGTGCAGCAGTTGGTGAACTTGAAAAGAGATGGCTTTGGCAATTCCATTCAGCCAGAGAAAGGATATCTGAGATATATTCGAACTCATATATCAGAAACGGCAGTGGAAAGCCAGAGAGTGGAAACATTGCTTCAAAGTATTGATGGAATATCTGCACAAGTAAGTCTCAATATTGAATTACTTTGTAACTAGCTGATAAGTTGCTGTCAAGATACGCACTATCCTTAATTTTCGGGAAGTGGACGCCGCCCGTAAACTTGCGACAAAGGCACAACGCGATAGCAAATCGCTAAAGACAATCACAATGCTAACGTTGATCTATCTTCCAGCCACTTTTGCAGCGGTTGGGGCGGCG
>Ga0307512_10001214_pt1 | contig 37320 bp, 34 predicted proteins | sample 14_EM_MG_FD_200267 | JGI IMG/M metagenome (GOLD analysis project Ga0307512, IMG submission 200267) | Populus trichocarpa ectomycorrhiza microbial communities from riparian zone in the Pacific Northwest, United States - 14_EM | ecosystem: Host-associated > Plants > Roots > Unclassified | place...
AGAAGGTTTTGAAGAAGCCAAAGATTTCATTGCCAATGTCTCTCGTTTTTGCAGAAGAAAAATGTTCGCAGGCTCTGATGGATTTCTTATCTTGTACAGATGTCGGCAGAATTAGCGGAGGGGCGGAGGAGGCGGAGAACTCAGATCACGAGGAGTCGAGTGATGGGGGGGTGTAAAAAGTTGATGTTGTTTTTTGGCGGTTTCTTTTGTTTTGGGAGAAGAGGACTCGCGACTTTGCTTTTGTTTCTTTATGTTACGGAAGAAGTGGGGAGGAAATGTGTACTGGATATGCCATGGCCGCCAGCGGCCGAATGCAATATGATTACAAACAAACAAACAAACCTCCCAACTATGCCAACTCCATGAATATTCCTTCGATAGCAATGATTATTAGACGCCAAATGATATACTCAACAAGTGAATACGCGTGTGAAAACCACACGGTACCCCCCGAAAAATAAGTTTCCATACTCTGCTGGTTCTCTCTCAAAGTTGGCCTGAACTTGCCTCCAGATCTTTCGGTCGTGTTGTTGCTCGCAAGCCTGCCTTATTCCGGCCGGTAAATTTTCGTGACATTATTCCGTGACCTCGTATGTTATACAGTAGGGATGAGCTCAGCGCGGTGAGGAGTATGGAATGAGTCCAGCTGGGAGCTGTATTCAAGTTTGCCCGGGAGCATGGAGTCGAGCGCAACTAGGAGCTAGAGTTGAGCGGGCTGCATAAAGTCTGAATTCTAGATATTGTGCGCGCTATCTTGTAAATTTACATAGCACCATGCTGTCGTGCACAATACTCTACAATCGGATAATAGTCCGAATTTAAGATCATTGTGTACGGCGCTGTGCAAAGTCTATTCGACGAAATTTATATTCTATATGTACAAGTGCTGCAGCTGAATTATGTATGTCATGCAAGAAATTTTCTACTAAAAAGCACCTCCAGAAGTGTAGACTACTTCGCACAATTCTTTGCAGTTACACGATTCCCCCATTGGTTCAACTGCATAAATAGGGGTATTTAAGGTCTACACATTGGCGACTCAAGTCGAATCCACGTTCTTGGTGTGGTGGCAACCCTGAACGAACAAAGTGTCGAGCTCATGATCCTACAAACTCCTGACTGCCAACACCACAATTCATCACTCTGCAGAGTTGTGATTGGGCTTACCTTCTGAAGGCAAACCTCTACTGAGACAAAGGGAATTGAGTCCGGCTGGTGAAAGATACGAGTGCTATTGCCTTTTATTTTTGAACTTTACACAGTATGCGGGTGATTGTGTATGACTAGAGATGAGATTGATAAGATCAGATGGATTGATTAGATGAGAAACTTTGGGCCTGGCTCTTCGAAGTTTGAAGGGTGAGGTAGCAGCGTCTAGCGCAGAATATGAATGCCATCTCTAGGCCAAATATATGATCCTACATGTTTATGTATTCCTTCCTCCATCCTCAACCAAAAACAAGATATTAAAACGCTACGCCCCTCCCCTCCCTTTTCCTCTCCCTCTCTCTCTCCGTCCCCCTAAGCCCTCTGCACCGTTATCTCCCACGGACACGGACCCGGACCCTCCATACTCTCAATATCGGCCTTCCCACCAGTCGTAACCGATACGACAGCCGCGGCAGGGCACGTATTCGCCCTCGTCGGGTTGATCACAATCAAGCAGTTATCTGTGAACCTCCAGAACGTACACCCCATACCCGCACTTGCACATCTGTTACAGCACGCAACCGGATCCGCAATGTCCCAGTCGTTCACATAGCTGTTCGTTCCCAAAGACCGCGAGAACCGGTGCGTCAGTACACGCAGCTGGATCGCGCCTGCCCCGGTGAAGTCGCGGCAGAGCGGAGAACCGGTGGTGACGGTAGTACCCGCCACTCCAGGCTCACGCTCGGACCCCTGGAAGTCATCGATGTTGTCAGAGTCCGACGGGGGATTCTCGGGAGGGGGAGAGGGGGTGGTGCCGCGAGTGGTGGTGCTGACGATGGTGGTGGTTGTGGTGGTGGTGGTTGCGCGGACTACCGGGATGGTTGTAGTGCTGGAAGTGGTTATGGAAGTAGTGGAAGTTCCACGGGTTGTGGTACGTGCGGCGATGGTGGTAGTGGTACGACGGGTGGCCGTGACAATGCGCGGGGACACGACGAGGAGGCAGGCTGCGGTGACGGTGGCGTCACTGTACATGGAGAGGTAGGGGGGCCGCTGGGTTTGGCGACGTTGCAGAGCGGCAGGGACGGTGGTGGTTCTGGTCGTGGCGACAGTTCTACAATGCGGTCAGTACAGGTTTGTTATGTATGCGGGAGAATCGACCTGATGAGAGTGGTGCTTAAAGTGGTGGTTGTTGTCGATGTTCTGACGATCTGAACAACTCTGGTGGACCTGGCTACAGTAGCCCTGGCGACACTGCGGGTGGAGACTACGACGCGGGTAGTAGTTACTGGTGGAAGGAAGTTAGTGCAGAAGCTCTGGCCGTTGTTGCGGATGATGGCCTGTCTGGCATTTTCGACTGCGATGGTTTATTAGTGGTGGGCTATATTGCGGGGAGGGATGTGAACCATCGGTATTGGTTTGGCGCTCGGAAAGCACCGGAGACGCGACGGCAGTGCCGACAAGATGGAAAAGAAGTGAAGGAATGAAGACTAGGAAACGCATGGCTGGCGAAAACACACTGGTAAAGACAGACTAGTGATGATGATGCAAACCGTAATGACAGAAGAAATTGTGGTTTTTGGGAGGGAGTGGCGGTCAGGAGAAGAGGAATTGGAATTGGGAAAACACCCAAGGTACTTATTCAATAGGCGTTTGTTTGTTGGTCGCCACAAATACTTCTGGATGACTCGCATCATTGGTGAATTTGGCGAAGGCTTTTCTTTTAGCGCAGGGGTCGATTTGACATTCTAGAAAGGGGCGCGTGGAAGCGTTAAGCTCTGCGCTCAAGTCATCGAAAAATACCTAGATAAGCTTCAACGACAGACTACAAATGAGCAACATATTGATACTATCAACGATGGAGCAGTTCGGTTGCGAGTTTTTGGGCATATCTACCGGCATCGAGAAATTCAGCATCTCTCGAGAATTGACTATGAGGGCGTGCTGGTGCGGCTGAACAGCAGTGTACCTGCATTGGCGAACTCCAACTTTTTCGACACCCCTATGCCGCTTGGCGTGCTCATTTCAGCTCAATTGGATTCTCGGCAGCGTATCCAATTTTTTGGCCGTAAGGTTTGTCATAATGGTAGGTAAAAGTAGCTATAGGAGACGGTAGGTGGGATACAAGTGGCAGGCGCGCGCGGAAGTTTGTAATGCGCAGTAAGCGAATAGGTATCTTATCACGGGAGATCGAACCAGAAGGCATGCACAATTCGGATCGACTAGTTTGCCCGCATATAGAGTGCAGCGCTGCTACTCACGGATATATATCTCCGACTGTTCGTATCGTCCGCAAGTGTTTGAACTAGCAGGTATAGTACAAACGAAGGCGGAGATGCATGCAGCGACAATAACCCAATTAGATCGGGAACTTGCACTAGTGGAAACCGATCTTTGTGAATTGTGATACACATGTGCGCTCTTTTAGCCTTGTCTCGTGCCCAGCCTCCAGTGGTGTTACTGCAGGCAACGAGAGTCTGGGGACGAGACAGCTTTAACCTCCTTAAGTAAGTACCTACCTACATCCATAGTAGGTAGATACAACGGTAGTAAGGCGCAAACGGAAATGATGGATTTCTAATTGAGACTCCGTGATGGAAATATCACCGCATCCCGCCAATTTGAACGGCAAATAACTAGCTTAATAGACTTTCAACAAGATCTTTACCGTGGACCTTACTAGCAGCGCTGGCGGGTTAGGGTTCCGTGTGGCGACTCTAACTACGTCTCTCACCCACTTTCAAATACCGGCACGGCTCACCGTACATAAGCGACTTCCCGTCTTGGGGAAATTGACATCACATCAGCCCAGGCTGTCTTCTGCTCATGGAAACATTTACTCCCTATGAGCATGTTCGCGCTATCAATCCTTGATTACCGCGCAAATCTACCTTCAGCACAACTTTTTAACCACTAGCGGAAGTCCCGGAACACTCGTAACGGCTCATATGTTAATGTTACCATATCTTCAGGATTTTGGAGCTTCATTTTTGAATTCGGTGAATCAAACATCTAATAGTTATACACTTGGTTTGTCCGCTCGAAGTATTCTCATTGGTCGGATGAACTTGCCATGTGGCGCCTGTCAGATACAGTGGCGAGTACAGTGGCGGATATCCACATGTTGACTCAGGATTTATCCCGAAGACCTACAAGTTGTTAGAATGCCATCGAAGCTGCTAGAAAGGATTGGAGAATGCACTGAGTCATTTGTGTAGACTCATTCACAAATTTTCACTCGCCACCCACTATTCGCCACTGCCGGCGCCACTCTACCATCTCCTGCGAACTTCAAATTTCTTAGGTATATAAAGGCATGGATTCTACCGTTAGATGGTTCGGTAGATAATCGCTTTTGTACAATAAATAATTCCATCTCTCCCTTTGTACTCGATAACTCTCAACAATACAGCAGACACAGTGGCAGATACACAGTGGCAGATAACCAGCAGCAGATACACAGCGGAGGATACACAGCGGCAGATACACAGCAGCGGATACCAGTGTCGGATAAATAGCTACGAATAGCAGCGTCGGATAAACAGCAGCGGATACCAGTGTCGGATACACAGCAGCGGATATACAAAAGTAGTTCAAGATACACAGCACGATATACACAGCGGCGGATACACTGCGGCAGATACACAGCAGCGGATATACAGTGGTAGATGAACTGCAGCAGATACAGTAGTGGATATACAACACAGTATACACAGTGGCAGATACACAGCGGCAGATACACAGCGGCAGATACACAGCGGCAGATACACAGCTGCAGATACACAGCGGCAGATACACAGCTGCAGATATACAGCAGCACCAAATCAAGATACACAGCGGTGGATACACAGCAGAAGTCTAGGTGATCTGCCTGATATCGCAACAAGTCCACCATGCTCAACGTTTTGAATCCTGGGGGCGGCAAAGCCGCCACCGGTGCTAGTACAAGAATAGATAGGTTTAATTCGGGTTAGTAGCCCGGACGGAGGGTCTTCCTTTTACACGTAGTTTCAGAACTATTACAGGCTGTACGGTCTTTTACAAACGATGACGACGTTAGGTCTAGTCGATAAGACTCAAGCTAAAGTTAAGTTTCCGTGCCTTCGGGGGTGTGAGTTGTTGAGTCTTGACAATTTACTTGAACGTTTCTATTAAAACCTCCCAAATAAAACAAATTGGGAAGAGCTAGACCTGCCAGTAAGACTAACAATGGATGGCAAAGTTCCCAATCTGTCTACTGTGCCTTCGGCCATGCAAGCCAGACTTGCATACCGCCGATGGCGATTCCAGCGAAACCGAATAAAGTAGTCAAAAATAACACGGCTATAACGATCTACATGGTATACCAGGTCTGTTTATTCCGTCTACCATACTAGATTTGCTTGAAAGTGGTAGGCTTCGTTGAGTTGAGGGTATTGTTGAGGGTATTGTTGAGGATTTCCAATCGTTTACCGTAAAATTTGAAATTCGAGATTACGAACGGCGGTTCCATTGGCCGTGCAAACGTTCCCAAAGGAATGCTTCCAATGTCTATGTCAAGCCGTTTCTTCTCCTGAAGCTCCCGGAGGTAACGTGTACAATCTGGGCGGCAGGACGTCGTAGGTCTGACGAGTTTCGTATAGGAATTGGTCGTCGAAGACATCTCTATATGTACTATCTTAATCAGGGCCTCCACTCAACAAAAAAGATTTGAATATACAAGTAGGACGGAGTCTTCGATAGTGCCATGTGGATTGACAGAAAGTAGCCGCAACGGAACACCTGTAGCCGTAGCAGTTGCTTTCGTTTGTCAAGGTGTAGATGATCTGCAATATTGGTCGTTGGTACGATCTCGATAGCGGCGAGGCATTCTAAATTAAGTGCGTGAAAGTCGCTTTCCAAGGAGTCCTCGTCGCCCGAGAGTGGAAAGCCGTTACCGGCGCTGGCTAGATGAGTCATGACTTCTCACAAAGGATAACACAGGAGGGCTATAATCTTAAGGAATCACCCCCCTTCCGTCACAACCGCCCTTCCACGTTCTTTAAAGTAGCACCGTCTGCCTTGTATCTATATCTTTGTCGCGACCTCTCACATGTTATATCGCCTTCTAACAGGTAGACGATGAAATAAGATGTAGTCAAGAGTGTTTTGCGCTCTGCCCACATTTAGTAGGTAGCGGGTGTATTTAGGACAGAGAGTGTCAATCGAAATAAAATCGATTCACCAAAATCTCCAGGTCATCCTCTACGTCCTCGTTTTAGGGTAGTTAATTACCGCTTCTTAAGCTGGGTGTCCCGTCTCTGCGTGTTGTTTTCCCGTCACAGGCGAGTGAGACTAACTCTCTGGTTCTTAGATCCAACCGGGGTACCATGATCGCCGTTTTTCAAAAGTAACATCGTTTCATGTATAGCATTACCGTCTTAATCTGACAAATACTCCACAGCCAACACCCCCCATTGCTGCACCTGTAATTCCGCCCACGCCCACACCTGAAACTCCGCCTGCAGTCCCGCCAACTCCCGCACCAACACCTCCACCTGCAATTCCACCCGCACCCGCACCCATGACCAGACCCATGCCAGCACCAACACCAACGCCCATACTTGCACCCGTAATCCCACCCGCACCAACACCGAGACTTGCACCCATACCCGCACCAACGCTCCCACCAATGCCCACACCCACGCTCGCACCCATGACTCCACCGATTGCGGCTCCAATTCCAGCTCCGGCAGCCACTGTCAAAGGGCACAACATCGCCGCGCCTACAACTCCCCCAATGGTCGCTCCAACCGCTGCACCAATCCCACCCCCAGCCCCAGCGCCTACCCCAGCTCCCACAGCCGTTCCTGCCACAGCACCAACCCCAGCGCCCACTCCAGCTCCTGCCACAGCACCAGAACTAGCTCCTACTACACCTCCCGCCACAACACCAGAGCCAGCTCCTACTACACCTCCCGCCACAGCGCCGGCACCAGCACCAAAGGCAGTCCCTACAACACCTCCTGCAGTACCAACGACAGCACCCCCTGTAACTCCACCAATTATTCCCCACTTCCACTCATCACTGCTTTCGTACTGGTCAGTTTCGTTACTGGGCTGGGGATTTTGCAGCTCCGTAGCTTCGGGGTCGTAGTTTTCATCTCTCCCTCTTTCTAAGAAGCTTGTAATGGCGACGGCATCATTCTGCGGTTCGTTGCTGGAGGCGACAAGGTAATTTTCTTGTAGATAGGCAGTGGTATCTTGGCTCATTTCTCTGACTGTTATTCCGTAGTTTTTTTAGGGTTCGTTGTTGCAAAATTCGGGAATTGAAGGTAGGTTTACCGAGCGATATGGGAATCCCGCGACCTTTATATGTGCTCGAGCAATACGAATGATATACGATGAATATATCCCAACGAATCACGGACCCTACGACTTGATGCAACCCATGGAAATTTTTTTTTGAACGGAGTCGTTGCTTTTTATGCGGCAGGGAAGGACCAGTTACGTTTGCAAGAATGAGATGAATACATGTGCCTTCTGATTGGAAAGGCCATAGTAAAGGTTAGCTGCTGGCCCAACAACCAAATGGGCGTCAGGAGAATCAAGAATGGTAGGTAAACAGCGCTTCGAACATAGGCATATGCTCGTAGTTAGTGAGAACCAATTATGGTCCACAGGTAAGGAACACATGGATAGCCCCGTAGATGGCCAACACCACCGCGCGCAAATTACAACGTGCAAGATTCGACGAGGAGAAACAAAAAGAGAGAAGCTAAAATACCGACCATGCATGGTCACCCACTGTAGTACTAACCCGGCTAAAACGTAGTTGAATTGGGCAAAGTGGAAGCAAGCCTTCCGTTATCTAATAGTTATACACTTGGTTTGTCTGCTCGAAGCATTCTCATTGGTCGGGAGAACTTGGCACGTGGCGCGTGTGGCAGATACAGTGGTGGGTACAGTGGCGGATATCAACATGTTGACTCAGGATTTATCCCGAAGACCTACAAGTTTTTAGAACGCCATCGAAGCTGCTAGAAAGGATTGGAGTGTGCTTGCTAATGCACTGAGTCATTTGTGTATATTCGATTATAACGGCGAAAGTCTGAAGATATCTATTAGAATCTCAAAAGAAGTATACGAAGTAAGAGTATTGCAAGTATAACGATTTCAAGAAATGTTCGAAAAGCAAGCATACAATGAGAAGAGGATTCGAGAGGAGATATTGTAGTATTCCAATCGATGTCTGAGCAAGTCTAAAGAACTGTTCTCTAACCGGAGAAACAGTATCTATATATACATGTAACGGCGGCACGTGACCCAGGTCCGGGTAACGGCCATTCTATATAGTCAGCTCGCCACGAGACTTAGATCTCTAGCGATAATCTTACCTATACACCTATTTTACTATCACTCGAGTCCACGTTTGCAACCGTATACCATAATTACCATACGTATGCCTATAAGGCCGAACGCTGGCGTACGCGCCCTTACAATACAATAATAAACGGGTGATTGTTCGTGACCATGGTTACGGATCAATAACCAAAACAGGAAGAGAAAAACTCTGCAACTGTACATAAATACATAGGAACCGTAAAGAATATAACAGAACAATCTAGGTGCGTTCTTTTAAGATAAGCGCTGATAAATTCCTTCAAACACGGAACCAAAAAGAAGGTTCTAAACAAGTTCTAACCAGAACTTTTTTAGACAACCTAAAGATAAGAGATAACAAAAGTATTAATAGTTATTAGCACACCACATTATTCTTATCCATAAACTACCATCTTATCGTAAGGAGAATACTTAAGATAGTACAATATTAGTAAAGAGAAATGTAGATACTTCTGTATTTTCAATAGTGTAGACTCATTCACAAATTTTCACTCGCCACCCGCCATTCGCCACTGCTGGCGCCACTCTATCATCTCCAGTGAACTTCAAATTTCTTAGGCATATAAAGGCATGGATTCTACCATTAGATAGTTTGGTAGACAATCACTTTTGTACAATACATAATTTAATCGCTCTTTGTACTCGATCACTCTCAACAATACAGCAGACAAAGTGTCAGATATACAGTGTCATATATACAGTAGCAGATATATACACAGTGGCAGATACACAGTGGCGGATACAGTGCCATATATACAATACTGGATCAAGATACACATTCACAGGGGCAGATACACATGGGCAGATACACAGCAGTAGATATACAACCGCAAAAACAATGGCAGATATACAACACAGCAAATACAGTGGCAGATACAGCAGTGGATATACAACACAGCAGACACAGTGGTTGATATACAGTAGCAGATACAGTGGCGGATATACATTACAGTAGATACAGTGGCAGATAAACAGCAGCAGATACACAGTGGTGGATACCACTGTCAGATAAACAGCAGTGGATAGCAGCATTGGATAAACAGCAGCGGATGAACAGCGGCAGATACAGCAGCGGATATACAACACAGCAGACTGTTACGGGGGTGTTTAGATCCCAATAATCAGTACAATATTTATTGAATCTAAGTACAGCCGCCTATCCAATTTCTCTCTCTTTCTTTCCTCGTCTTATCCTAAGACTCAACCTCTTGCCCGTCTCGCAAGAGCAATCTGTTCCCTCAATGCTAGTTCTAGCGCTGCCTCCTCTAAACAATTCAAGTTGAAGCGGTGCCAATGGCCGTCTCCAATGTAGACGAAAATCAAGCTTCTCCGTCGTACAACCACTCCTCTGAAAACTCCTCAAAGGGTAAAGCGCCCGTGTTGAGATATCTCAACACCAGGTAGTCGATATTCTCGAGTTGACAAAAACGATAAACCACAGCGTAGGTGTGGGTTAAATGGTGCTCGGCCAATTCAGAAAGCAAGTTGCCGAAACTCTCGACAATCTTCTGCAGTGCGTACTCGGCAGGTGTATACTGATGTCCAGTCATACAAGGACCAATCTCGTGTCTGAATGAGGGAAGTAATAATGAATAGATAGAATTCTTAATAATATTTTAAGATCGTCTTCGGTGTTCTCTGAAAGCTAATCTGTTCGCTGATGATCCCCAAACTCCTTCAACTTATGTTGGCTCTGTATAGCCTTCGTTCTTCCTTAGGAGTGATAGCGTTATCTCGGCCACGCCCTATTAGCGCCTGGTGATAACTTGCCACAACACACTCAAGTAATTGTGTCTCTGCAATGTGGTTTGAAAGCGTTACGCTCCTGATAACAATCAGGCCATCCAGTGCGCGATATCAGCTTATCCTTTCCTATCTCAGACATCTTTTGCAATATAACGAGTCGGTAGTTGGAACATTTACCCACCAAGTTGATAATGCTTATCGCCTCTTAAATCCCTCATGGAGATGAGTTATTTACTTGCGTCATAGATTTAATCGGCAACCAACCGATACTATGCCAACATAGATTATTGACACGGAAGCTCGTATCCGATACGAGGTTACATTGCAATCCAGACTACTCGAGCCAATGAGTAGTGCTCGCTCTAGACACATTGCCTGCGTCATTAATCCATCAGTTACGTCATGCTAAGGTCGAGACTTTTCTCTAGACCGGAACATGCCTCTCCGAATCCTAGCCTGTTACAGGTAGGGGAGACGAGTCCTCTTAATCGCGTTTGACTATCAACTGCCATGTGTGATTTCCACACATGTCCCGCAGAGTATCCGGGTGTGAACGAAGTACCCACACTTTGCACGACCAACATGAACCCCCGCTAAAGAGCATGTTGCTGACCACTTGATTTATACATGCATAGGTGTTATGTATATCGCGGATATATATGCATCTTGTAACCATAATCAAGTATCATTATCGCTGCTAAAGGACAACCCCTAACACAGACCCAGTAGCAGATACACCATGGCAGATATATATACAGCGACAGATATACAGCCTGATATACAGTACCAGGTCAGGATACATATTCACAGCGGTGGATATACAGAAGTAGTTCAAGATACACAGCACAATATACACAGCTGCGGATACACAGCAGCAGATACACAGCTGCGGATATACAGTGGTAGATGAACTGCAGCAGATACAGTAGTGGATATACAACACAGTAGATACAGTGGCTGATACACAGTGGCGGATACACAACGGTGGATACACAGCGGCAGATACACAGCGGCAGATACATAGTGGCAGATACACAGCGGCAGATACACAGCAGCACCAAATCAAGATACACAGTGGTGGATACACAGCAGAAGACTAGGTGATCTGCCTGATATCGTAACAAGTCCACCATGCTCAACGTTTCGAATCCTGGGGGCGGCAAAGCCGCCACCGATGCTGGTTGTTTCTATGGCAGCAGCTATTGGTAAATAAATTCAGCGTCTATGAGACTCAACGCCACACAATCGTTATATGGCCGGCGTCAGACTCCAAATGCGTAGATCACGTGAATGGCGGCCTACCCGACCTCAATGAAGAACCTCAGACAGATAAACAGATAAATAGAGAAATAAAGTGTTAGATGTATCAGCTATCTGCTGTCTCGAGTCAGGGTGAATTATCAACGTAAGCACGTTTATCTCTCTCTAGCAAAGAATAACCACCACTCCTGCCATTCCTATCACCCCGCTTCAAATGTCTCTGTGCTCCAACAACTTAGAGCGTACAAACTAGTTTCAAAGCTTAACTCATTGTCAACACCGACAATCACCGCAGCCACCGCAGCAACAACTGCTCGAAGCTGCAACCGTACTTTTGCTTTCTCTTTCCCTGCAGGATTTCTCCCTAGCCACGGCAGTTCGGCTCCCTGAATCCGTCGTCCGCTTGCTACTATGCTCGCATTTCCAGAACGACAGGTCGGGGACCTCAGAGTCCGTATACGAGTCCACACCGTGTTAAATTCCATTGTGACCTGTTCATTCGTCAGTTGGTCGTACTAGATGTTCGCTATGGTTGGGATTATCGAACGGTGTCGTCGTTTGGTGGTGGAAAGGGTAGGTGGGGATGCTCGAGAGCCTATTGTAATTGTAAACATATACACATTTAATAAATCAAGGCAATACTGCTATCTTGCCACTACATTATCTGGTTCACAATATTCAAGAATTTCCAATATAAAATTCGAGTCTTGTGTCGCCTCGAAGCATTCTCATTGGCCGGTATTGTTTTCCGTGTGGCTGTGCCTCAAGCTGATTGATTGGTCGCATGTGCAGTGCGCTAGTTTCTGTGGCGTCTCCGCAACACCATCGTAATCTTCCACCATCGTCATTTCCCTTGGACTCGCGTGTCATTGCCACGTGACGTTTGGAGATAGAACGAGGGTGTCGGAGACTGCAGAATAACAGCTAGAAGGAGAGTGAAAGCTGAAAAGAGAGTCAGAGTACAGAGCGAATGCGCAGCACCCGCACGTGTGCGAGTCACCGTAGATTGTAAGGCCGCGCAGCGGCTGAGAAACCAGAGCGATGAGCAAACGTGCTCTAATCCTTTCTACTTCTTTACTTGAGATTTGTGGACTTCTTTGTCGACCGCTTAAGTGTGCTAACTAAATCTTATTAACTCCTGAGCCCTGAGCACAGCGAAGTTCACATCGTATTGGCGGCAACGCCGCCACCACGCCTTGTTATATGTTAAAGTTATGTATGCACCTGCATTCTAGGGTAGAGCTCCGCAATCTCTATGCCGGGAATGATGAAACGAGCATTCTGATACTGCAGTTCACTGTTCGTCATGAGACCTAGAATATGAGGTGCGGATAGGAAGCCGTCTTATGTTGGACTTTTGAGAAGATAGAAGGACAGGGTGACGAGCGGAACTCGTTTGTGAATCACACATAACTACAATGGTCGGTCTATGCATGTCACAGCCATTACGTCAGAGAATTCCTATTCTGTTCGTTAGAAACACAGCCCCGTCCCCCCACTGTAGTTTAAATAAGGCTACCCGGAGTCATGAGAACTCTCGAATACCACAAAAGAGGGGGGGGAGGCATCAGACAGGGAAAATAATATCTGACAGGAGTGGGACTTGAACCCACGCTCAGTTTCCCGAACCAGGAATTCCCTATTAAGGTAACCTTAACCTGGCGCCATAACCAACTCGGCCATCCTGCCTTTGATACACTAACTAAAGACAGTGTCATCTATGAGGATAGTTGCGGTAGCAAAGCATTACCGGGGTAGGCTTCGAACTTCTGGCCAGTACTAAGCTTCAAGATTCGTACGAAATTTCGAGCGTGTCAATTTTGATGGATCTCACAAGTTGCTAGTTGTCTACATCACTATATCTAGCGTTGTCCAACAACAGCCCACTACCCAAAGAATTTCTCTTTCGGTCATCATCTAAGCGTATTTCCTTACAGCGTTAATTTGAAAAGTGATTTTGAAAAGTAGCTCCAAAAAAGAGGAGTCGTTTGGTCATCTTGTTATGCTAAAGGTTAAGAAAGTTCTCTACAACTCTCCTCACCTTAAGTATATCCCAAAGCCTCTTTATATTATCTTATTGGATTAGCGCCTTACACTTCCCACTTAATTTTTGCACACAACATATCTCAACCTTTTTTCACTTTCACTCCACCAACTACCACCATCTAACCTCACCACCACATGCCATCTTCCACCTCAATACGGTACGTTTTGCGCCGATTGCACGGCGCTCTTCTCGACAGAAGTTAGTCGCACAGATTCAGAAGCCTTTTCACCGCACAACTTTCAACGCCATCAGAAAGCTTCCTTATCTTTCCCGAATTCAGTCCTCGTTCTACAGGAATATCATCTTACACCGGCCACTGCTACCGCGCGCCTGGAATGAAGTGTGGGTATGCCTAAACTCCCTTGACGAACTCTAGTGTTCCCAAGTGGCCCGGCCTTTTTAGATATCTTGGGCTGGGCTGCTGTATTAAAAGCATACACTGCAAACAGCCTGCAGGCTTTCAGTTATCTAACGCCACCCACAAATCCGGCTCGGCTTCGTGCAGGCCAGCCGGGCCGAACCGCTTAGGAACACTGGCGAACGCCGCCATAGGGATATGATAAAACTTCATGGTCACTTTAATGCAGACAAATTTGTCAAAAGGCCCGATGGAGTACGGGGGTTCGCAAACGCTCCCTGAAGAAGGAATTCCTGGCATCAGTCGTAGAAACCATGGAGAATGCCAAGCCAGATGAGTAGGTTATGATCCTGCTAACGGACATGGCTGGTACAGGTCGGGAAAACAGGAGATTGTTCGATGCTCGTGGTTCAGTGAGCGACATAGCTTTTTCTTTTACCTTTTCTGCGGGCTGACGGACATGGCGCCCGCGAGTACCGCTTCTTTTTCTTTGAAGCAGTTAATAACAAGCTTCTTTGCCCAATATCAATCGTACTGAAAGTCATTGAGCATCTTACTTCCCACCACCACCGATCTTTCAGCCGACCAAATGCACCTGAAGAATCTGTCCAACATTCCTCGACGCCTATAGCACCACCGACCGCGCTCATCCACCCCTTAATAACATACCTCGTCATCACCAGGTGTCATCAACTGGAGGCATTGAAATACTAGTGACACAGTGGGAACTAGCATGCGCAAGCACGGAGACTAGCTCTCTAAAGGCAAATATAAATTAATGTGAGAAGCTATATATAGTGACATTTCAGATATTAAATTGAAAAGAATAGATACTAATTTATACCAAAAAGTTGTACGAAATATATTAGTATAGGAATGATGATACGATAGTCAGGAAAGAAAAGAACGTAACAAAGGGGTTAAAGAAGAAGAAAAGAGGAGGGGACGGGACGGGATTTATATTGGAATCTAGATAATGTAATGACGGAATTTTAGCAGACATTGGGACCTAGGGCTTGGGGTTAGTCGACTGAGTCGACGTTGGGGCTTGGGGCTTGGGGCTTGATGTCTCTTACTCCAGGTAACGGCACAAGTGCGACACGCCGTACTCTAGAGCCGGACCTTATCTCCATCATATGAGTGTGACATCACAAGGCAAACTCGGACGGTCATCAGAACTCCACCACAACCTTTCACGGCTAGAGCTTTGAACCTTCCGAAGTCGGTATAGGTTTCGACCGTACACTTAGTGTGGAACGTAAAAGTTCCTGGGGAAGATGTATTGTGCTTGTTTTACTTATCGGAGGTCCTGTTATGTCTACGTTCTACGTATGCAGCGTAGCTTCCCAATATTAGTTCTCTGCATTTTTGTCCCGGATGATTTTGGTAGGGTTTGATAAGCATTAACTATTGACATGGGCGGCTATCTAGTGCAATACGGCTCGGGCTTTAAACCTGTTCTACTGTTTCCGGCGAAGGAACTATAGAATGAATAATGTTCTGTCTCGAAATAATAGCTAAGAAGTCCTAAAAATTAAATACAAAGTCTATCTAATGCTTCTTGTGGATGTGAAATCCTACTATGGTACACCCGGGTTGGCATTTGAACGCGGTGAATAGCTCTGGTTCGCTAGCCGGTGGTGTTTTATGGGAACCGGGAGAGTGTCAAAAAGTTTCTACATTGCAACTATGATTTCTTCACAGAATCTTTGTCACCCGCTGAAGGCGATACATACTACAATAGGAATGCAGCTTAAAGCGTGAGATAGGGGTCAGAAATCGAAAACCATTATATTGAAACAAACACGAAAAGAAAAATTGTAAACAACGAATTCCGGGTATTGATATATCTAAAAAAAGAAAACTCGGCAACGCGCACCTGCTTACTTGTATATAGCGTTAGGTCAAAACTCCCATGGTAGTGAGGGTGAGGGAGGGAAGCTCCCACCCCTGGTAATACCAAAGATTGCTAAAGGGGATAGAGCCCCGATCTTCGGGAAGGAGGGGGTGGGTGCTCTTGGTTGTGGAGGGACGACGGTGGAAGGAGGCTGTAGTTGATGAGTTAGTGCGGGAGGGTGTTGCAGTCGGAAGCGGCGGAGTTCAGGGGTAAATGCGCCCTGGAGATGGTCAAAAATGGCTGTATTGAGTTGGTTAAATGACTGTTGGACCGGACGATAGATGACGGCTTGGATTGCCGCTTTGGATGTCAGTAGTCTGAATTGCTGCGATAACCTGCTGCTGAATAGCAGCAACATTAATTGCTGACCGGGCCGAAGTAGTTGATTTGTTGTTATTATGGTTGTTGTCGTTGTGAGTCTCTGCAGCGGGGTCGGCAATAACCTGAGAAACTCCTGAGCCGTTGGAGCGAGCCATACCGGACCCCATACCAGCGCGAAGAACAAAAAAGTGGGGAACAAGACAAGTAGCTTGGCACAGAGCAAGATCTTCAGCAAGAAAACCCTAAAATTGTGAAAACTAGTATTGGAATCAGAAAAGTTTTTGATAGGATACGGGTTAGGATATGGGGTGATGAGTCTCAGCCAGATAAGTGCGTATGCATACACATATGGGAGACCGTATATATACGGTCTTTGTGGCCTCGATAGATATACAATCAATCGCTCCTACTACCCCAGCTCACTGACGGCTTGCTCAAAGCTTCCGACAGTTCTATATCTCCTCTGGTACTGCGGTGAGAGGCGGCGGGCTGGGGCCCTCAGGTGCATCCGGCGGTGGATGTTCCCGGTATCGTCTCGATAACTGCATTATTGACGTTATTGATGTCGGCAGTAGTTATTCCCGGCCTCGTCTCGTCTCGGTTTCCGCTGTTGACATTGATGTCAGCAGCGAGCGACTATCTAAACCTCACGAATTAGTAGAAGTAGAAGCTGAAGTACGAGAGCTTGTTGCTTACGCAGTCGAAGTCGTACTTGGTTACCGGCAATGTTTGTTTGTAATCTGTAATCATATTATATTCACCCGCTTGCGGATATGACATACATCTTCCTAATTCCTCGCTACTCCAATCCAACAAGGAAAGTTCAAGTCATAGCTTCCCCCCCCCCGGTTGCCGTCGATGTTGATGCGGGTTCATCCGTGGGATGGTAAGCTGCAGGCGAGGGACTGGGGGTTTTGAGAGTGTTCTCGAGCGAAACGATGAAGAACGGCAGCTGGCGATGCGTGAAGATGGGGGTTTTGGTTTTGTGGGGTGAGGTGAGAGTGGAGTCGGGCAGGGTGGGGGGAAGGGTGTGGTGATGTCTAGAAAGGAAGAGGTGGTGGTGCAGAAGGACATAGGAAGCACAAGCCGTCTCAGGTTGTGATCACGCACTTTCACCCCCATAACTACTTCCCAACAAACGCTTACAAAATAAACTCCTGTCAAACATGCGGCTCCTCACCACCACTTTATTTCCCCCACCCCACCAAACTTCCTCTTTCATCTGCCTCATCTCCCACTCCTAAATCCCCTCGCCGCTCCCACGCCGGTTTTCGAGCGCAATATCTCCTCTTAAACTCCATCACTATGGCAACTCCCCCACCCCTCTACTTCACCCTTCCACCAGCCTACAACCAGACCGATCCGTTCCCTGCGCCTCTGCAGCCGGCCAAAACACATCGCCTGTGTCCAAGACACGACCAGTGCTTCATCATTTCTGCCATTATCGGGGGCGGTGCAGTATTGGGAACCCTGTTTTTTGTTACTATGTACATTCTGTGTCAAAGAAGTACTGTGGAGGAGTATGGGAATTTTGGCTGGGTTTGATCTAGAAAGGAGGCTTGAGGAAGTGATAGGAGGGGGGGGTTTGTTGATGTTATTTATTCCATTAGATGACAGCGGATTAGGACATTCGTTACAGCACTGGAGTCGTCATGAATATCTCCCCCTCACTCCCTCCCTTTTTAAGCCTTTCGTGATTTTAACTTCCGCTTGTGGCTGTCACTCACTCCCATACCATTCCACCCACACTTCCGGTTCTATACCTCGAACCACGCCAAGTCATCTAGCATATTCACCTCCTCCACCACACTCTCTGTATCTACGGCTATGATTATGGAAACTATACGTCCACATCCCACTTGCGACTACGGACCGCAATCGCAATTTAGCGTCAAAAAGCAAGATTTTTGCGTCTAACATGAGCGATACATCCTCACTTTTAATATAGTAGTTATCGGAAGTGTTCTAAAGGTGATGTTTTTGGGGATATAGACGTGATTACTTTGATCTATTTGGGCTATTATCTGGCGCAGGGGAGTGGGTTTGCGGAAAGGAAGGGAGGAGGAATGAAGAGTGTAAAGATAGATGAAGGAAGCCGCTGTTAGAATACGGTGGAATAGGATTAGGAGATAATGAAGGCGCGTATACAGTTCTGCAACAATCCCAACGCTAGAGGAACAAAGGAATGGTCCCACCCAGACTCGAACTGGGGTCAGACGCCTCGACGGGCGAAGGTGTTAGGCCACTACACCATGGTACCGTACTCTTACACACTCACATTGTTCTTATGACTTGCATTCGCAGTATTAAGCTTTTGCACTAATGAAGCTTGGGAAGCGAAAGTTTGATGCAAGAGATGGTGGGAGGGTGGATGCTAGGTGCTGCGGATCGGGTTGGGTAATAGGACTTGCTCTGTTATTACCAGAAGGTTCACTGATGTGAGTTTAGTAGTCCCCGTACCCTGGTTTCTCGCCATCTCGCCGGCCGTTCCGGAGGTGGCTGGATAGTCTCGCTTTTTGTGGGCGGGATAACAGTATGACTGTGAGGGCAATAATCTGCCCCAATAATATGCTCATCTCGAAACGGGATTACCAACATTCCCAAGCAAAAACTGCAATCATGCGAGTGAGTGTCGGTGAATACAGAGGATAGCAGTTGAGATACAAACCCTGAAGCTCATTCAATAAACTTCAAGGCGTTCCGCGGGAGTAGTTGGTACGGGATGGGGTTCCTTGGGCGGAGGGTTCGTCCGGAGGCAGGCATTATCGGGAATAAGGTAGCATGGACACTGCCGCGGAAATGTAAACTCATATTTATCTTCCAATCACAGAATGTTTATGGAAATGGGAATAGGCATGTATAAGGGTGCCGACCAAATTGTGGAAATTCATATTGCAAAGTAAACAAAGTGTTGGTGAACGCTGGGTGTGTCTTTCCCAGCATAGAATGGGAATCTCAGTTTTCCACTAAAGAATATGGTAATTCTATGGTAGTTGCTTTTCAGAGCTGAACACAGAAAGGACAACTGCAGCTAGAAGAGTTTGGTACGAATGAGAATGTGTAATATTTGCGTTCGTAATTATTTATTTCGACGACTCTGACGTTTTTTAACAAGGCACAGAAGTTGTATGTTTATTGACATGAAACTACGATAATGGGTGCTGGAGATTGTTGGTAATAAGATTAGATGTTGACGATTAGATAACGTGCTATGTATCCCGGTCATGTGTGGCACCTGTGAGAGCAGAGAGAGTGAACAGAACCTTCATCGTTTCCCTAACCAAATTTTCGTGTATTGATCCTGCCATGTATACATTATTCGATGTAACCAACAACTCTTGTGCGTTGTACATTAAATGCGGCCGATAGCTGGTTGTCTGTAGTATATGCCTACCCGATGCCCCAACTTGTTTTCAGGTGATCATGAAAGTTGGCCGCGTTCCGACTCCACCGCGTTAGGAGCAAGAGGGATACTCACATCATATGCCTGCCGTATATACCTAATTAACAACCATCAGCATTGGCTCTAAGTTTCGGATCGATAGATTTACCTCTAGGTTCCGTTCTAGAAGACTAATAATATCTGCTTGAACTTCATTCTTGAACTTCGAGTTTTCCAAGTTTCGTCTTTCGGCTTGTGTGGATTCAATTGGTCGATTGAGGCCGTTGAGACAGCGCGATACAGCAAGGCCGTAAAGGTCACCCGCGGTGGAAAATATATCACCGACCAAACGCTGAGCGGTGTCATAGACAGCACTATCATTGAAGGGGATGCTGGTTTGTGAAGGTTCTCTGAGCTCATCGATGCGCCTTTCACACCAAAGCTCTATTAGAACAATGCCCAATGAAAAGAGACTTTTGTCGTATTGGAACAGCTCCGGTTCGGCCAATGGAGCAGACTTCGGCTGTCCAAATATTCGGCGAACGATGGGTTTGTCAGCAACCGGTTCTGAAATTTCGATACCGCCCGGCAGATTTCGTGACTTTTGAAGGAAAGATATGTCTTGATTGCTCCAGCTCTCGTTCAGCCATTCGGTCATGTGAAATTGCATGACAGCCGACGCAAGTTCCACTCCCAGTTGCAGTCGAACTTTCTTCTCAAGGCAACCGGGTATAAGGAGGTCATGAAGTGACACGGTTTTTTGCAGGTAGGGAGACGAGGATGCTGGGCGCGGAGGACGAATACAGTGCCACTCATCAGCGAGAGTTCCAATGCAAACAGTTAGACTTTCGCCTGTCGTTCCCGCAATCGCCGAACAAAAGTCCTCGATGCCTTGGGTTGCTTCCAAATCGGACTCGTCAAAAGAGGTAGGCGGACGGGTTTCTTTTTGTATTGGCACTTGGAAACCGACTGTCTTTTTCGATTTTGTTGTGTCACTACAGGGGAGCAATGGTCAGTTTGTTGGGCAGACAGGCGTCGTGAGAACCCTTACGTTATGCGCCCCGTTTCTGAGCCTCCTATCAGGCCAACGTCGGCCGTGACAATTGCTTTCCCAATCCGGCTCCGTCGACCCGCCGGGCTGACGCGCTCGTTCACTGAATCCAACCCGGATGCAAAACCACCTCCCCTCCCACGAACTTCCTCGGATACCCTCTGCCCGTGCTGCCTGCGGTCTATCGGCATGAAATAAATTTCGCGCCAATCCCATGGTAGGGTCCCGGATGCCTCGTCGAAGTCAAATAACACCGTCAGTGAGAGATCGCTTTCCCCCGTCCGATGTGGAATAGCCCTTGATAATCTTAAACTTGCACTGTGCGTTCTATTGTGAGAAGCTCTACACGTATTGAATGTGTCCTGGAAGACTTCATAAAGCCTCGTTGCATGGCTCCGTATATGATTGTAGTGTTGGACCACTGCTGACGGTCGAGCGTGTGTGTGAATCGTGGATGTTCTCTGCCTTTGCATCGTCAGTTGAGCAAGGTCCCTGTTTATCTTGTCAATCTTTTGAAGAACGGCATCGTAGTCGTTTAGCTGAAGGACGGCTTTAAGCTTTTTCCATCTAGGCTGCCAGAGTAAACGTTAGCAAGAATTCTATAGCATACCAACAAATGATATTCACGGGTATCTCCGGTCACACTCACTTTGCGATGCCTATCGAGCCCTATATCCTTGCTCAGATCTTTAAGAGACGAATGTAATGCTTCCACAGATTCGGTAAAAGCGTTGGCTAACTCTTGTCCTAGATGCTGCTCCAGTTGTACTTGAAAATCGGAATCTTCCCAACCCTTCCCACTAACCAGAACCTGTATTTGTTCCTCCGAGACTGACATACCACCAAGAAGGGTGTGGCTGGTGTTGACGAACTTGCACTTTTCCATCTTGAGCTCTCTTACTAAACGTTTCGAGGCCCCATCTTGATCCTTAAGGCCCTTAGCTTTAGCTATGCCCTGAAGGACGATTGGGAAAATCGCGAGAGCTAATCCTGTAGCTTCGAACCCGGTGACCATGGTGTTGAATCGCAAATTGCGGAGCGGAGGTAGGCCGTGGCGTTCGCGGCCGTTACTTCGCAACGAAGTCGACTCTCGCTTTTTTTGGGTGATGCGGGGGTGTTCTACGGTGTGTGCTGACTTGGGGATGAAATCTGTAACTCGTATTGGCTTACGGTTAAAGTGTGGAATGGGTTAGGGTTTTGAATGCTGAAGTGGGGTACCCCCAATCGCTGGCAGTATGTCCCTCAACCCTTCCATCCAGCCTCCCAGTATCGTACTCGCCATTATACTCCTATGCAACATCGCAATCCATCACCTACTGTTTAGAGCCATGTCACATCTACTTGCCAACCGTCATGCGATCGCTTCGTCGTATCAAGATTGCATTCTATCGTTCGATAGACTCTTTGAGATACTTGAACATAGCCGACAATTAGGGGTTATATCGCAGAATCTTGATCCAGATCCAAGCGAAGGTGAAAAATTAGAGTACTCCAGGCTGCAAGAAATGCAGCTTGATGATAACCTCGGACGCTTCAAGGTGTGGGGAGAGAACTGCGGGGCCCATCGACATGGCCGTGTGTCCCTGGATCACCGCCTCCGGGAGGCAGCCGATGTTAAGCAAATGGTGCTTGAACTCCAAGATGACTTGAATAGCGACTTGAAGCACGGTATGGGAATATATATTGCAGAATACCTCGATAAGATTTTAGATGAACTCACTTGTTTTTTTAGCTATTGCTATCGTTTCGGGGGAGACGCTATTTGAACAGCCCGATGAGGACGCCGAGTTGCTGTCTGATTCAGACTCTTCCCAGTCATCCTTAGAAGATGAAGGGGCTACCTCACAATCGGAACCTGCCGCCGATATAAACACAAAAAGCAGGTTGGAAGAGTGTGTTACAGATATAACTCATGTCATTACCTGTCTCTACAAATTCTCAATCACAATCCAAAATCCTGCTCCGCGAGACTGTCTTGCAAAATGTTCTTCAATTCCTGTTTCCCACTTCGAGGAATTTGATATTCGACACCTATCTCACAAGTTCCCCGATGCCCAACGATATTTGACTGAGCGGCTTGGCAAGGCCAATACCAAACGTCGGCAACTACTGAAGTATTATGAAATGCACCATGAAAAAATAGCCGGACATTACGGGGCACAAATCGACGGACCGTTACCAGATCCTGTATTGAGAGCGGCGACTGGCAACGATCTCGATGGTGGGCTAGGAGGAACGGCGGAAGCCATTGAGAGACCTACACCTAGTGAAGGTCCGGCAACTATCGCCACGAGGCCAACACAAACTACTGTTTCGGTTTATGTAGCACCAGATGTAAGCCATGCTAATGCATATTCAGAAACAGACGATCAGTCGCAGACTTCCTATGCATCATCTACCAGTGGCGGACCTGCTAATCTTCAGGTGCCACTTCCACCAAAACAAGAAAGTGCTTTTGATGGAGAGCCTTTTCAATGCCCATTCTGCTTTGTCATTATATCTGTGTCCGGACGACAGTCCTGGAAGTATGGACCGTCTTCAATCTTTTCATGTAAAAGCTAATTCCTTTCAGGAGACATGTGTTCAGGGACTTCCGGCCGTACCTCTGCACATTTCAAGGGTGCCAAAAGTCTGAACACCTTTTTGACAACCAACACGACTGGTTTCAGCATGAGCATGATATACATAGAAAGGAATGGTTCTGCAATGCTTGTGATAGGTCTGACGACCTACAGAAGACATATTCCTCACGCCAATTCTTTCAGAATCACCTAGAAAAGATCCACTCTTCTCTATTTTTATCTGCTCAGATTCAGACTGTCATCGACAGATGTGAGAGACCAGTAACATTGGAGCAGATATGTCCATTATGCAGGGAAAAGCACCTTCCTAGTCGCCTGCAGCGTCATCTTGGAGGCCATATGCAACAAATTGCCCTGTTTGTCGCGAAATCGTTTGGACCTGAACCAGACAGCGATTCAGAGTCGGTTGGAGCACAGGTTGGCCAATGTGAGAGCGAAAGTCGAAGCAGTAGCGACCTAGAATTTGCGTCAAACCCATCCCGACATAGCGATATCGATAGCGAAGAACACATGCCATCAGAAAACTTTGTATCTAAAGAAACCGATTCAAAACCCCAACCGGAACAGCAATCTGATATGGTCGTAGCGACTGAAGGGACTACGAAGAATGAAGATGAGACTACCGCACTGCGCGATGCGGTTATGAGAGGTAAAGAGGCTACAGTCCGGCTGCTGCTCGAGGAAGGTGTCAACGTCGACGCTAAAGACAAAGATAGGCAGACAGCACTGCATCTCGCGGCTGCGAGCGGACTCGGGATCATGGTACGACTCCTGCTTGAGAAGGGTGCCAGAATCGAGGCCTGTGACAAGGACAATAAGACACCACTACACTATGCAGCTACGAGGGGGAACGAAGCCACGATCCGGCTGCTACTCGAGAAGGGGGCGGAAATCGAGGCCATCGACGCAAGCGGACAGACTGCACTGCACATTGCGGCAGCGAGCGGGCGCGAAGACACGATCCGGCTGCTACTCAAAAAAGGGGCTGAACCTGATGTTCTCGACGACGAGGAGCAGACAGCATTACACCTTGCGGCAGCGAGTGACCATGCGGCTACGATCCAACTGCTGCTCGAGAATGGTGCCGACGTCGAATCCAAGAAATGGGGGGAAGAGACGACGGCGTTACATATTGCGGCTGCGAGCGGGCACCAGTCCACGGTCCGACTGCTGCTTAAGAACGGTGCCAACATCGAGACTAGAAACAGGGATGAGCAGACAGCACTGCACTTTGCGGCTTCGAACGGGCACGAGGCCATGGTACGACTACTGCTCGAGAAAGGTGCTGATATCGAAGCAAAAGACGACACCCTCGGCGGTCGGACTGCGCTGCACCTTGCTGTTGAAGGAGGGCACAGGGATGTGGTCCGAATGCTGTTAGGGAACGGCGCCCACATCGATGCGATTGGCTCGAAAGGGATGAAAGTGCTGCATGTTGCGGCTTTGAAAGGGTATGAGGCTATGGTACGACTTCTTCTCGAGAACGGTGCCGATGTCAAATCCAAGAAATGGGGAGAAGAGGCGACGGCGCTGCATCTTGCGGCTGCGAACGGGCACGAATCTACAGTCCGATTATTGCTCGAGAAGGATGCAGATGTTAATTCCAGAACTTCACAACAGTTGACGGTGTTGCACCTTGCGGCATTGAGCGGGCATGAAACCACAGTCCGACTGCTACTCGAGAAGGGTGTCGAAATCGATGCGCGTGACCGGGTGGGGCTGCAGGCGCTTCAACTTGCGGCTGAAAGAGGGCACGAAGCTACGGTTCGACTTCTTCTTGAGAAGGGTGCAGATATCAAAACTGTGTAAGCTGTTGATTACGTAGTCGGTAATGACCTGTATATCCGTCCGGTTAGGGTTAATGTCTGGTTGTTCAATTGTTCTTTCGGTTTGGCGTTTGGGTCTATACGAGACTTTTATTGGTTTGGTTTTGGGAATTGGTTTTATGTTGCCTTACTGAAACCGGAAGTATATGAAAGTCGCACGGCATGGGTTCCTTTGATGTAGTGTGGGGGTGGGGGTGGATATCGAACTTTCTGTATTATCAGGTCGTTGAGCCGATTCAAAAAGCCTGAACTTCATTCAGCCTCACGCTATCCCAGTAGAAGAAGTAGGCTAGGTGCTTCCTATCCTTTCTTCGTTATGGTGCTCCTGCTCCTTGGGCTCCTGCAGTGCAAGCCGAGTGAAAGCCCTTGAGAACAGAGATACTCAGAACCACGAACTTGTATTCGGACCCGAGATACTCTTTCATATTGCCGAAGCTGAAATTGAGCATTCCCCATCAACATCTTTTCGAATATACGAAGCACCCACCCCTTTAAATTTGGCGATTTTCTGTGTTGCATCCCCCAGGCTCGATTCAGGCTCTGTATAATGCTGGGCTAAGATATGCTCGAGTTCGGAGGTTGTGAATAATTTCAACTGGTCTCTAGATTAAATTTCGCCACAAGTGGGGGTTCATACACATATTGTTGATACGTCAAAAAGTCGAATCTGAATGCCGAGATAACAGGATTGGCCGCAGTGATTCCCGGATGCAGCCGCTGCAGGGATTTCCCGGACCCCGAAAAGTTGCTACCCGAGCCGGAGAGAAGCCTTGGCATTCCTTCGTTGGTGCTTTGTCTATCTATAGAGTGATACCTGGACGCTGAGTTGGAGGCGAGAGCAATCCAGCTGGAACTGTGGCTAGCAACGCCACATCAGCCACACCTTTATCCCTATCCCATCTTGTCCGCTTTCTCTCTTGACTCACTCTAGAGGACTTACGGTCCGGAATATCTGTAATAGAGTATACCGCTGTATGGAATATATATATTGAAATGTGGTAAATTCGTTGTGGCACGTTGGCGGAAGCATCACATGTCACTGGTGGTAGAGAATTCGCATATTATGCATGTCCATGTCTAATATCGTAATTAGATTGGATGGATAGAACTTATTATGCCGGCGTCGTTGCTGAACAAACACCAGCTCTTCGACACTCTTGCTCTTTGAGGTACGGTAGTGCAAACCCTCAAGATACCTAGGTGCACTGATCGAATTAGTATTCGGGCCCGGGGGTCTCCCCCGCTTTGTAGCCTTCACCAATCACCCTCTGCAAGCACCCCGCTCTCGCTGCACTCTTTGGCAATAATTAGTGCATCTTCTTTAGTTCGATTTCAGGTTCTATATAGTATAGATTTGATGGATACTCTCTCGGGGTTGAGGGGTCAGTTAGCTTGAACGTTGTGCAATACGCTCTCGCGGAAGTGATGGGTTCTACCTGAATGTCAAAAGCCACTCCCGAGACGCACCAAAAATCCGAATATAGATGCCAAGGCTCCCCGAGTGGATGCTGGAATGCACACAAAGCCGGATCCCGAAGGCAGTCCCCGAGCACTAGCTCGGAGAAGCCGAAACATGAGCTTTTGTCAGTTCGGGGAGAGTCCTTGGCATTTCGGATTTAAACCTTTTGGGATTCCTTTCAACCAACGCTTGTATACATATCAGATGGATACATTCAGCTCCATAAATTACTACTTCTCTCACTCAAACAAGAAGCCCTCAGTCACCTTAAATGCTTGGTTAGGTTGCTGGTCCTTTGAAGTGAGCGTCTAAGTAATGAATGCGATTGCGCGTTAGGCGGCGATGTTGGGATTCTAAACATTCGACACTCTTTACAAACTGTGCTCTCATTGCGCCTCGTGAAACTTTAGACTCAAATGCTATGCAATACCGGTAGCTCTTCAGATAGAAACAGGCTGAACTAGATACTGTTATACAAAGAATTTATCCGAATCGAATCCAACAGAAAACAGGATCTTCACCCACTCGGAGTGCCAGGCCAGTTGTTGTTGTTTATTCATACTGTACGCACTCTAATTAGAGTATGACAGAGCCCCATATCCCCTCCGCCTCCGGGCAAGCCGGTTAAATGGCGGAGTTCCCCACCCACTACCCTTTGTCCCCTTCACACCGGGGGGCTGGCACTGGGATTCGAACCCATAGCATTGTGACCGTATACCCCGCCTATACTTTCAGGAGCGATACCACTGCGCCACGGGGCCAGCCCAGTGCCAGGCCAGTTTAGGCTGTGCATTATAAGATATACAAACCGTCGTTGTTTGTTTGTTTGTAATCATAATGTATTCGGCCCCTAGCGGCCATGACATATTTTTTCCACCACCCCCCAAATCCCAATCGCTTCCTCAGCCCCTTGGCAAACTTCCAGACCCAAAACTCAAAATCCGTCTGACTAATTCAGCCCATGAGTTATGCTCTGATCGCAACGTGTTCTACATAAATACCAAGTATGCAGAATTATGCGTACTTACATACGTGAGTAATCGAGCTATGCAGAACACCAGCCTGTTATGAAAATACATTCGTCCACTTTTTCTGTAATGCAATGCAGGTCGGTGCATATGCGCATACGAAATAGAGTAATTATCATTCGTGTGAGGTTTGGTAGGATCTAACGTGGTGCGTGAAGCCCAGCGAATGGCTGGTTTACATGTTTCCATTACTTGTATTCCCCACCATTTTTTTAATGTGCCCAGCAAGATACTTTGTAGCCAATCGTAGCTGGTTACACAACACCTCCTCAGCCCGATTGTTAACATAAATGTCGAGACATCTTCGAGGTCTACGTCTCTCCGTGTACAATTGAGCAACCGAAGCACTCGATCGCAAGACATTCATCCGGTATCTTTCAAGTCTACTACCTAAACAGTCTACACTTCGATCCTCCGAGACGCGACTCAAGAGGGGACATCGGACAAGAAGGCTTGGATGATCATTACAGGACCTTCGGACGAATAAACATTGACGAAGGGCATACTCTGGAAGATTTGGGAAGAATGGAACAAGATTTCAATTCCCGTTCAACGTATGCACCAAATCTCAATAGCAACCACTCTATTGAAATCTACTAACGTCTCTTATTCAATTCAGTCCTGCACTATATAAGATGAAACTAAGGTCATGGGGGGTCGAGAAAAATACCCCACGGAAGAAAGCTGTCCCGGTACTGCGGGAGCGCCCGAGGGAACGCCAGAGGGAGCCAGCGGCTCCCACGATGGGTAGCACCGATAGCCTGCTCGAGCCAAACGAAGCACATGAAGCCAGAACAGATGCCTTTTGTCGCCTTTTATCCGTTCAGGCAATATTGGACGATAGGGCGCAACTCGATCATTACACTGGGGTTAAGAGTGGCATAAGCCTACCGGGAGATCACACACCTGCAGAGAGTTATCAGTGTCTAAGCCCAAACTCACGACCGCTCAGCGGGGGATGGTCAGCCAGTTTTTCATATGTGTTAGGTACACCATTGCGAGGAGCGAGCGAAAGCGTGCCATCGGAAGTTTAATACACACCGCGATTGCAAACGATCCACTGCACGAAGGAGTAAAGCTGCTAAAACAGAATTATTATAACAGAGCTATGGAGGTTTTAGAGAGAGCAATGGTTGATGACACTTATTCTAATAAACTATATATCCTTAATATCATCGGCGCCATGCTATCAAGCCAAGGACATTATCAGAGGGCACTGGAAATATTTAACCGAGTGCAAAATGAACACCAAGTGGAGTTCAACGGCGGAAAAATTCCACGTATCTTCAGGATTTTTATGGAACTACCCCGTACCTTTTCCACAATATCGGGGTTGTGCATGGCATGCAAAGGAACCATCAAAAGGCATTGGAGTATTATAACATCGCTCTAAACTTATACACTTCCGATAGCGCGAGAAACAAGCGAAGTAGCGAAAACGCCGTGAAGCTCACTCTACACAACATGGCAATAGTATATTGCAACCTAAAAGAATATACCACGGCCATCGAGTGTTTTGGCAGGGCACACGCATAGATTGTAACGAAACCGCAGATAGACTCTATCAGGTGGGCTTAATATTAGATCAACACCGGAGGATCAAGGACGCCTTGAGGTATTATCGAATAGCATTGGACAAGTATGAAAAGATGGTTCCGAGACATAGGGGCGATTACGTCACACTAACCAAGATTAGGGTAATACTTTCCGAGTAGGGACACTACGAAGAAGCCTTAGAGGTTCTGTTTCGAGTGTTAAATCAACCTGAAACTGCAACAAACCAAGTTACGCATCTGATTGACTGTCTACAAGATTCACTGACACAATATTCCCAACGAGGTCGCCAATATTGCCAACCAGATCGCTCAGATCCGCGCTTAGAGCACACGGCTTCACCTCGAAGCTTTCCCAGTCAATTTTTTTATGCTCGAGAAAACGGGCAAGGGGATGTTCTCCTTCGGATTGGCCTAATTCTTTACCAGCTGCACCGCTACAGCCTAGCATGGAAGTACTGCGTTCAAAGCAAGGGAAGTAGCCTTGGAAAGAAACGACCAGACCGATTCCGATGTCATCCTAGTCCTTATGGGAGCGATGTATGAACGGGCCGCGCTACTCTTACGGAGGACTTCCTCGAGTATTTTCAAGAAGATTGGTTGGCCAAGGACTACATTGAATATATTCGTTGGCGCATATGCCGGCGTACTGTCGGCTACCAGTTGTCCCGCAATCTGAACCATTTAGCACGGGGATTCCATGCAAGGATGAAATCGTACCGGGTCACATTTCAATCTTCAATTCCTACGGCAACCGATTTTGCTCCATCATATCGAGCGAAGTTATTTCCGCCGTCGGCAGAAACACAGATGTTCCGTGCAATCCAGCATCCTATGGATTCAAGAAACGATAGACGCCAATAACCCGAATTCATCCATTACATTCCATCAGCTGTGAGAGTTTACATCTAGTGTCTACCACGCTACAGGAAACACACATAGAATGAATATCTGTGAAATAGCTCCTTTCGCCTTCTAACAACTACTTCTTACCTGGTTGATGCTTACTGAGTGCTGCCTTTGCTGACGATCGTATAGAAGAATTTGTATTTTGAGCTGCATCACTACGTGGATTTTGAATATATATGGAGTTTTGCAAGGGTCTCAGGCGGCGGGATATTGGACGAATTACATCGGTCATGTGTTTTCCTTTTTTTGTATTGTTGATGAATTAGCGGGCCTTGGTTCTCGGTTGAAACGGGTTTGGAGGAGTGAGTACATGGGTCTTGGGTAGAGTCATTAGTGAATACGAATTTTGAGCTGTATTCACTAGTACTTTTTTGATTGCTCGCTACCCCAGCCACACCTCCCATTACCAACACAGCCACCCTTTATATCCCATTAATTTCATCCTGTATGATTTCCCCACGTGTGCCGCATTTTGGGAGCTCGAGGGATGCATGGCCAGGACTGGCTGATATATATAGTGATATGGAATGTCCGAATACGGTTATAAGCTAGGATGGTAATAGACGGTGTCATAGGGATCTGCATCACATGTCACTCGCGGCGATAAAAAAATCGCAGCATATTCATGCATCTTTGGGTGTTCAAGGTCCGGCAATAAGTTGCACCGATCGTAACGCATTATGGATAGAATATATCCGCGTTGCAACGTTGCCAAGCTTAATTTTGGTGCCATTTGCTGAACAAAATAGAGGATGGTACTCTACACATGCAGTGGGTCATGTGTCTCGCAGTTTTTGGTGTAACACAAAGAACGGCTACGGTATTGCAAGATCGGAGTCATCGGAATAATGTTCCGGTATCCCCCTAGTAAATTGAGATCAAAGTGAATGACAGGCTCCAACGATCACCAGCCGGACCGTTCTGTAATCTCCAAGCAATTGCAGCAATTGCAGCAAATAGGAATTTAAAGCGTCGATTGGCTGTGAGGGCCTGGGATGCTGATGGTGTCTTCCAATTCGCTGCAGCTAGTCGATCATTGGGCAACACGGGTGACGTGTTGATAAGACAGCACTGCATCTCGGATTCGTCGGGGACTAACAAACATGATGTACACTTGTCCTCTTGCATTACCCCGCAATTTCTCCATGACCTCGATATTTCCTTGCTAGCTCCGCCGTTAACACCATCCCCCAGCATCACAACAACGTTTGCCATCCATCACCAAAATGCCCTCTCCTCCTCGACCATCGAGAGCTAGCCTCATCGCCGCTAAAGACGCTCAAATATCTCATCTAAAACGGTACATTACAAACTACACGCTTCCTGCCAACCTTCAACAGAGACTCGACGAAAAGGACGACAAGATTTACGAGCTTGAACGCATCATCGAAGATCTACTATCTCAAAACCGGATCGGCGCAGATGTTACCACAGAACTCCGGAGAGATATTGAGTCCCTAGAAAGCGAGCTGGGGAGGAAGAAGATAGAAATGGAAGAGCTACGAGACGATGCGGAGGTGAGACATCAGGTGTTGGTGGATCTTGGACGCGACGTGGTTAGGTTGGAGAAGACTGCAGCAGAGAGAGAAGTGGAGGCCGAGAAGCCTATGTCGCCGCAGAAGTCGGGCGGAGTTGGATATTGGGTGAGGAAGTTACTCGGGGCGCTTTACTAAGTTTCGATTTTGTGGGGAGTTTGGGCAGCGATACGTGCTGTCGACCAGCATTTTTCTGTCCCCGAGTTTCCCTCTGTAACTACACTATTTTTTTCTTCAAGCACTGGCCGAGGTCTCGTGAATTCTCGAGCCCAATGCTAAGTAGTCTTTCAATCCGCGTGATATTGAATACAAATAGTCTCCTGCTCTGGCTGTGAACAGAAAGATTTGACTGATATCGCCATCCACTCCCGCTGGTATTCTTCTCAAACCACCGTTTATTATGTTACCACTGCAACGGGAAATACAGTGATGACCTCAGAACTAGTGCAACCAAGGCCCGGAGTTACTGAAGCCAGCATGGATGCATTTCCTACACGGGAAGTGAAAACTTAGTAACTTCCATCCCAACTCCGCGTTGCAGTCTCATGCTTGGGCCTAGCAATGCCTATTCTTCGCACCTCTGCGCCTAAAACTGTTATTCCGGGGTTCATCCAGTAATAGTTCCGGCAACCATAACTGCCCAATACTCATTACAATCCACTAGTACAAACAAGACAACTATGGGCATATGGTCAGATTTAACTTCATCTCTCCTCTACCGCTATCGACCTAATACATGATGCACACGTGGTCAGTGAAGCCTAGTGACTAAAGAACATGGTCTCGGCAAAACCAGGGATCGTGGAGGCACCCTAGAGATATCTTAAAGAAGTCGAAGTATAGTTACATCGTTGCGTGCGGGTGACGAGTTGTGATGCAATTGGAATCACGTGTACATTGCTGAGAGCTTAGGGCTTAGGGTTAAGGGCTGTGGCAGCAAGGATGACATGCACTACAAGATAATGATTCTGTCCTAGAGAAGTTACAGGAGGCTAGAGTGCGAGACGAGACATCCTGGGTCATTTTTTATGATTGCAACTGGACCGTTGAGTGACTGACGATGATGCTGAGTTGAAGTATGGTTCCAGAAAGCTTGCAGAAGACTGAATGACTCCACGGCATAGAATCGGACCAAATACAGTGCAAAGTAGTGAAAACCACCCGGGAAGCGTTCCAGGCCCGGCGTTCGGGGCCGCATCCCGAAATCACAACGCGGTGCTAGCCGGCAGACATAGTATGATGCAGCGGACGCCAGTTTCTCCGCGTTGACAAGGCGTTGGGGTACCTGGACGTAATTTGTAAATGCGTTGCGCGATCCTTGGTTTCCTGATGCATCACGGAATTCAAAGACGACTCCCGCACCATGCTTCCATGTGAATGAGAGTCTAAATTCCAATCTTCAGACTCCGAACTGAATGAATGACTGGATGTCGACTTAGGTCGATGACGCAAACTGTCCATTAGCGATTTCATTCCCACCCCGTGCTATTTCAAACACCTGCGTAGAGTATTAACTATGGGGCATGTGCCTGGTCAGCGAAGTCTTGCACCAATCAATCATCGTCAGGCCATCCGCGTGCGGGTGTATGTACTCGCTTCGAGTTACTTACTAGGGTGAGCAAGTTTCAGCCAACCGCGTACTTTACCGACTCCGCGTGAGCTAGGGCAAGTATTTGGCTCCAACAAAAGACTGACTTGGCAGAGGGGATGTTGTACGATAAGGAAGGGTTTTGCGATCGAATAGCGGATATTGACTAAACAAGTAGCCGCATAAAATTTGGCGGGGATGGCGTTCTCGACCGCCGAGCTGTTATAGCGTCTCGCTAAGGGGCGATCACGATAACCGAGAATGTGTGGTTTCTGACGCTGCTCCCTGGTCCCCCACCGCAGATGCAAGTTCGCATATGTGCTGTTTTATACGGCTCCTGGCTACCTAGGGTATGTATAGGTACGTATTGCAACAACACAGTATACACGATCGATAAAGCTGTAAAGATGACTACCGTAACGTTTGGATTAATCTATCTTTTGAAGCTCGTGCAGCATGATTACCCGACCCCAACAGCAGCTTCTATCCGCCCTCCAGCCGCGAAGCCTCACAATAACTCAGTTAAGCAGGAAAACCAGGCTTTGAAAATGTATGAGGGGTAATTGCTATGCGATTAGGACGTTGTGAGCTGTCAGTTTCTTTCGGCCTAGTCAATAGCCTCTCTGACACACGCTCACTATTACTCTGACATGGCAAGCAAAAGAGCAATACCTGATCGGGGCTAGTGTTAGTGCAGTCGTTTGTTCAGAAGTTTGAGACATCTTGGGCATTAGACCTAGGGACCTACGTGGGTTATCTTAACACAGCAATTGTCTCACTTGAAAGTTGTGCTTTTAGGATCACTCCAAGCACTGCATGTTGGAGCTGTCACCCCACCCATAACTTGTCTGTGGCTATGAGATAGGTACAGTTTGCTTCTCTAGCACAAGCTCTCTTCATTTCCAAACCCATCATCACCGTCTCTAAACTACCAACGGTCAATGTCAAACATCACGGAATCTCCACAGAAATCCCCTAATACGGGTGGCGAAAAGTCGGTGGCAATCCAGGAGTCACCCGGAGTCGTCCCCAATAACCACGACCACACTTCTGCGCTTGTCAAACGATCCTCGGCAATCGGCCTTGCGATTGTATTCCTCGGGGCCAATCTCTTTGGATTCTCCAAAGTTGGACATCTAGATAAATGGGAGCAGAGAGGCTTCAATTCTCTCGCGATCCTGTTTACTGGTATCATGAGTTTGGGTCTGGGATCGCTTGTTGGTTACATGGGTTCTATGATAAGATGGCCGCTGCTTGCCAGGGCGACTTACGGCGCGCGGGATGTTAGTGCAGGGCGTCTCTTTCATGTCCGGAAATGAACTCACGAGCGCATAGGTCGACCTCATCTTGGGCATGGCACCACCACAGGGCGCATTGCGATTGGTATGGCAGCATGTACAAGAGTGGAAATGGACACGTACTACATCCATAGTAGCACTGTACTTGGTCGTCAATATATCCGGTCGACTCAGCGTGGCAATCTTTGGGCTGACGTTCAATTTGGCGGAAACGCTGGGGATTGAATATCCGATCCAACGCTCGAATTGGTCCGAGCCGCCTAGTGGTAAGAGCTATCATCATCACATACGAGATAGGTTTGATATAATCGCTAACGTGTCTCAGTGGATCGCCTGCGCAATTACGCTCAGACCGGAATTCTAGATTTCGCGACGAAACTCGAACCTGAAATCGCGATCAGAGATGTGCCGAATCTTCTCGAAGCACTGGGGAAAAACTTCGATATCAAAAACATGACCCGAAGGTTCGATAGTGACTCGATCGAGTATTCCTATGCGCTTGGTGAATATCAAGGATCTGTAGTGATAGGATCATACAAAAGGATATATTCTAACGCAAGTTGCAATGCGCTCTCGGTGAACGGTAATGAGGTTTATTACTGGGCTGACGGACGGACGGAAAATATCGGTGAGTTTCCCACATCTGGTCATGAAAGCTGGATTGAAGTCTAAGAAGTTGTGTAGACTTCGCTCATGGAACTTTTAATGAATCAGCCTTAATGGTGTTGCGCAGAACCTATCTCACATATCCCACATGGATCGTAGATAATATGATGGCGGCACCCCTTTCTTACAATGATTACTATAGCGATGGATTACAGCCTGGTCCTGACCCTGAATATATTTGGACGTGTGAGCAAACCTTATGCGGCGGTTACTTGATCAGTCACTAACAAATCCAGGACAGATCTCTACTACGAAGCTCAAGTTGTCAGCCAATTCAACCGCATCGGCGTCCTTTGGAGTTGCCGGTCATACCTGATGGATGACCAAAAGAAGCCCGGAACTGTTAGCGGTTCCGGGGTACCAGGCGCCAATGCCTATTTTGTCACCAATTCTCTGTTCACAACTGCACTGAACGAAAGGATGGTATATATGGATAACTCCAACACGACTGTATTCCTGCACACGATGTATCCTTCCCTCAGCACCCGAGAAACAGCAGCCACCGGCCTAACCACGATCTCTGGGCCATACGTTCAAGGGAACGACAACTTCAAAGACCCGCAATCTGCAACTGCAATCGGTTCAAGGCTATACATTTCTGCGTTGGTCGCCCGGATGCCGCTTTTGGCAATCGCGGTGGCGGATAGTCAGCTATTTCGGTCAAACAGGGACAATCCAAATGCGACGGCAAAGCAATACGCTGAAACATCATTGGAGGTCCAGTGGCGAAAGGTTGGCGCTACTATTGGCGCTATTGTCGTCGGACAGCTTTTATCGATCATGGTAGTACTCTTGTACTGTCGGAGTGTATTTATTAGAGACAACAGCTATTTATCTACCGCTAAGCTGCTGAATACGATCATGACTAAGGTGGAAGGCGGGAGTCTGGAGACAGGGAAACAGTTGGCGAGGTACCTTGACGACTCTCAACTAAAGGTTAAATACGGCTCAAAGACGATTGGCGAAAGACGCGTTGTCGATATATCACATGATGTGGAACAGAGCTTTCCGCCGGATCAGGTGTATGAGGGAATTACTAGTGCTTAGATTGCCCTCGTAAGAATTTCTGCGGTGGTTGGGATTGGATATTGGTATTCTGTCGATGAAGCAGCAGGAGTCGGAAGGGTATTAGCGGAGACGGACTTGGTGGTGTGGGGAGTCGTCGGCCAATATTAAACAGAAGTAGCAGTGTTCATTGCATATTGCATTGCGGATATGAACGGATGAAGTTCGACTTCAGGCATCTGGGGGTGCAAGTGGAGTAAAGGCATAATGGTAATACCTTGGATTTAAAAGCCTCTTGATATTCAAATCTCCATAAATGTATGATGTTCCAACTAGTAAAAACAATTGTGAGTGAGATCTACACGTACAAGTGCATGACGTCACGAACACAAAGCTACCTAGCAGGTAAGTTTGCTATACTGCTTTACCATAAACATTAGTATTGTGATGTAAATAGTTTAATTTTACATCTTCTTGTTGGTAATTATGACCGAATTTATTTCGCCCCGAGGGCGGCGAGTAATAGATTCCCATTAATTCACCCCCTGACCATAATGACGTGTTACAATTTCGGTTGCCCGTCTTGCAGTCCGTCTAGTCGAAATCATCCATAATAAGATTGTCATGTTCCCTCATACTTCATACAAGCAAAATAATTCCACCGGCAAAAATAACCATGTGCGACGCGCAGCTCATAAATAAGCGGTTTCTCGAACGGTATTGCATAGGTAATTTAACGCGTGGAAACTATGAGTCCTATGAACCCACGCGTTGACTGGATAAATATGATACACACGCAAATATCTACGCTCAATACTATTAACGTCATAACGCTGCATACAGCACATTTGTCAAACGTACTTGATTGCAGGCTCCCAAGTACGCCCCAAGTACGCCCCCAAGAAGTGCTCTTGAGTACAGGTTATCAAACGCACTTGTATACAGAAACTCGCAGAGTGCCAGGTGGCCAAATCATCATGTCGGTCGATTTCATGGTCTGAACCTTATCTTGACGTGCCCACCGCGACAGGATCTCACGGTGTCTCATGGTCATGGTGTTGACAATTGCAGCCTTAGATTCCAGTGTTCCGAAGCGGCCAGGCCGGCCGCCGACCGGTCTGTAGATCCGTAGACCGGTCAGATACAGGCCACCCAAACGAAGGCCGCAACTGACCTGGGCCGGCACAGGCCGTCTCCCCGTAAACCTGGGCCGACCTGCAGATATCTACAGATCTGCGGGGTTTATACTTTGACCTGCAGAAGCCTGCATAAATTTGCAGATTTGGCAGGGTTTAAACTTA
>Ga0307512_10001215_pt1 | contig 37281 bp, 56 predicted proteins | sample 14_EM_MG_FD_200267 | JGI IMG/M metagenome (GOLD analysis project Ga0307512, IMG submission 200267) | Populus trichocarpa ectomycorrhiza microbial communities from riparian zone in the Pacific Northwest, United States - 14_EM | ecosystem: Host-associated > Plants > Roots > Unclassified | place...
CCGGAAGCGCCTCCCTGCTGAATCTTCGCGACCGATTTGATCCAAAGCGTTAAGAGCCGGTAAGAAACGTTAACTGCTTGAAAAAGCAGAACTTACAGTGGTGAATTCAGGGAATCCAGCGGGCGGGGAGAAATGATCCAAATACGAGCGGTTGAGTGGCAATTCTCAAAGGTTTGATCCATTTTTTAAGAATTATTAGCAGCAATCCGGTATACTGCCCACTGGCCATTCTTCCAAACCACATCGCATGGCTCTGTCAGTATTAACCCTTTATCCCCAATAGTCCATTTGCAGCCATTGGCAATTGCCAATGCGGTCGCTAGCTCGCCCGTTGCCAGGTCGCCTTGAGCATGGCAATAACGATCTGGACTGGCTTCATAGCGGTTTACAACCGCGAGTGCCCATTTTGCTACACTATCTCTGGAGGCTTCCAAAATAGGATGAACTTCAAATGGCTTTTCCGCAACATTCTCAGCAGGAGAATCCTTAATTTCAACTTCTTCAACGTACCAGGACACATACCGGCCAGCTTTATGGGATGCCGCATTTAACTCTGCACGGTCTTTGCTAAACCAAGCCCCGATAATCGACTCATTCAGGCTATTATCCGCCATAGTTTCGCATTCTTTGACGAGGTAGATTTTCATTTAAAGAGATTGGGCTGTTTATCAGTTTTTTTCGGGAAGCGCGAGCGGCGTTTCCCTGCTTTCAGGAGGGCATTCAGTTCTGCCAGGCGTTCTACCGTGGAATCTTCCTTGGGAGTGGAACCCCGGCCTTTCTGGATGCCCAGCATAGTGTTTTCCAGGGTGTTCCGGATCGAAAGGCCCTCCGTGTAGTACTTATGGCCATGGTGGGTGATGTGTTGCTGTACGGCATGGAGGAAGTACCCCCCGAAAAATTGGATCTTGGCCGTGGCGCCATGGCGTTTGATCGTCTGGATGATTTCCATTAAAATGGCCTGATACCGGGCCTGGGGAAGGCTTACCCCACGGCTGAAAAGGAAACTGGCCAGCTCTGTCAGGGCCTTTTTAAGGAGGGTTTGCTGCTGAAAATACCCCTTGGCATTATCGGGGTAGAACTGCCCGCGCAGCATCCGCAGCATCTCATCCAGGAAGTCGGCCGGCGCATTCATTTGAGGTAACTAAATTCGATCCGGGTGATGATGCTGGAAGGTTTGCATCCTTTGTGAGACTGACAGAAAAAGGAGACGAATTGTTCGGGAGATAGATTGGGAAAACCTTCCCTTCGGCATTCCTCCCGGCCATAATCCGGTTCTGAAATCATCCGGTCCAGCCGTTCGCGCCGGGCTTGCACGACCTTGATTTTTTTTAGTCGAACGACCCTTTCGCCGCGCTTCAGGCCCATGCACTTCCGGCAAGCCTGCAGGACGTCACCCGCCTTTAACGTCAGCCAGCCATTGCGGCGAGTAACATCCTTGGATTCATCCAGGATCTGCGGTTCGGTCATTGTGCAGGAGATATTTTTCATGGGAATATTTCGCTTTCTGTAGTGCAATTACCAAATGGCTGCAATCCCGACTCCAACGCCGATTCCAATCCCGACTCCTGATTTAACTCCGATAGCACAAACAATTCCCACAAGTGATCACCAAGTCGCACTAGAAATCCTTGAAAAAATAGATCATTTTTATTTCTCGGCATGGTCAATATTAATAGGAGCTCTGGGTGTTCTGGTCCTAGTTGGAGGCGTAATTATCCCTTTGATTACGATATTCGTCCAAAAACGGATTTTTCAGGTTGAAGAGGCGCGCCTTCTCAAATCTATTACGGATAAAATTGCCGAGGAAAAACAGGGGCTGATTGAACAGGTGAAAAGCGAATTGGCCGCGATGAAATCCGAGCACGAAAAAAAATTGCAGAGCGAGACAGACGACATGAGAGTTGGGATTTTTATGCTGCAATCTTCTTTTAACAGGAATCATGGTCACCTCGCACATGCCCTCCTTGACACCGCTCGAGCCATTGGACACGCGATGCGTTGTGGGAACCATGCCCAGGCGCAAGCGAACATGGTTGACTATAAAGAACTTCTGGGAGTAATGCCAAAATCTTCTATCGAGCAGGCGCAAAAGATGGATCCGCGCTTGGTCGATCTTGTGAAGAGGCTGAAAGAAAGAGACAAAGATGGAATCTACTTCAGTTTCCTTGAAGATATGGAAAAGGCCGAAACGGATGCAATGAAACGACCTTAGCCTGACGCATTCACCTCGTTCGCTCATCGTTTGATCTCCTCGAATTTAACCTCCCAAATTCGAGGCCCATCCGCTTCGACTAAATGGAGCGGTGTCTTGTCTTCGCCTCTCGCGTGCTTGAACATGATATCAAAACATTTTTCCCGCGTGTCGCTCTCAATCCTTTGCGATATGACCCGAAACTTTTCCGCCTTCGTCAGTGCCTCGTCGCGCTGTTTTTTGAGAATGGCGATGGTCTCTTTTTGGATGCCTTTGATTTCGTCGTTGATCAGTTGGATCTCGTTGTCCTGGTTGATTCTTTTGACCTCGTCATGGATGGAGAGGAAAAGAAATATTCCGGATACGATGCCAGCCAAGGTCAGCGACAATCCTCTTGAATGTTGATTGAGAGTGCTCATAACAGCCTCCGTTCCAAAATTCGGACGCTGACAACCATGCCCTCAATCCAGTCGTCGCCCTCATTTTCTTCGTCTTCGCAAAGCAGGCTTCCCCCTTTGTTGTTTTTCAGTTTCATGAAGGTTACGCCGCGATTATCTACTGGGAGCATCTGATAGACGTATCCCGGAGCGGCCTCCAGAATCTTTAAGCCTTCCGTGTTGCCAACAATTTCGACTACAAATTTTCCAATATAATCCCACATTTGGACGATGACTTCCACGCGGTGTTTTGATTCGAAATTACTGGGTTTGTAATGCATCCAGGCGGTGCATTTTTTAGGTGTAATGTTTTTAATTTTCTTGGGCATTTTGGTTTCTTCTGAGGGTTAAAGTGGAAGGGAGAGCTGTCCTGGTTTTGTCTGAACCGGTAGAGACTTCATTTCCTGGCGAATCTTTTCGACGATGGGCGAGATGCGCCGGGGTTGGACCGGCTTTGCCACCTGGCGCCAGAATTTCGGGCGGCTGGTGAACTTTGTTCCATCATCGCCTTTGAGGTCATAGATGCGCTGGGTCATATTCAGGTCTGATGGGTCAGCACGTAATCTTCACCGCGCTTTCCAGCGGTGGACGCCACGGCATTGCGGGCGGTCATGTCCTGAGGTTTTTGCTTGGCCATCCATTCCCGCTTTTTCTCCTGTGACCATTCGCCAGGAGGCAGAGGGCGCAGTTGCGGATCCACGCGCAGGAAATAATCCTTGAATGTGCCATCTGGTTCCGCTGTGGAATTAACCACCTCGACCATTACCAGCGGTTCATCGCCCGGCTGCTCTTTGAGCCAGAGCTTTCCGTAGTCGTCGGAATGGACGAGCTTTGCCCCAGATTCCTTGATGTAACGATCCATGCCGAACTTCTCAACCATGACCCGCCGCACCTCGGCATTGCGCTCCTTCTCGATCTGCGAAACCTTAATCGTTTCCGGTTCCTCGGCGATCTGCTGGGTGATCCGCACCCCGCGATGGAAGAAATATTTTTCCTCCGTGTTGGGCCAGTAAACGGCGGGCGCTCCAACAGCATGCAAGCGCGAGCGGTCGTCGATTCCTAATACCGGCCGCTCCACTGCAATAACGCTATCGGGGGTGATCCAGTAGAGCCACAAACCCGCTTCGAAAGCATCGAGCATCGGCCGCTCGATTTCTCCGAATTTGCGGACCGCAGCGGGCGCTCCCGGCAGCGACCCAACGGCGGCCCTGGCGGCGTCCCAGGCGGCGTCCCTGGCGGCGTCCCAGGCGGCGTCCCAGGCGGCGTCCCAGGCGGCGTCCCTGGCGGCGGCCCATGCGGCGTCCCTGGCGGCGGCCCTGGCGGCGTCCCAGGCGGCGTCCCTGGCGGCGTCCCAGGCGGCGTCCCTGGCGGCGGCCCAGGCGGCGTCCCTGGCGGCGGCCCTGGCGGCGTCCCAGGCGGCGTCCCTGGCGGCGTCCCTGGCGGCGTCCCAGGCGGCGTCCCTGGCGGCGGCCCAGGCGGCGTCCCAGGCGGCGGCCCTGGCGGCGGCCTGGCCGCGACTATGGCACAGCTCGATGACGTATTTAAAACCGTCACCAAAATTCGGGCGCCAGATGAACTGGCGCCCGGGCTGACCCAGCAGCTCAAGGTGCGCGTTTACTGAATCCTCGATTCGTTTCCGATTCTTGGCCGGTACGGGCGTGGAATAATCCAGCGCTTTCAACCGATCAATGATCGCCTGCGTTGTTGGGGGGAACGCGGTAGCCATATCAATCTTGAACGTTGCGGATTTCCTCGGGGCTGTATTCGCGCTGGATGTCCACCTTGTAGAATCCGGGATCCAGCAGGATCGGGGCATGCTCTTCGTGCGTGAGCGCCGCGATCGCTTCCGCGACCTCGATGTAGGTGGCCTGAGTCTCGGGATGGCGAAACACTTTCACCTTCCCTTTGTGGATCGCGTGGTGATGGCCGGTGACTTCGCCGTAGGCGAGCACCACCTTACCTTTCACGCGCTGATTTTTGACGCCCTTCGGCAGCTTATCGATACGCTCCAAGAGCACATCACCTTGACGGAACAACTTTGGTTTATTTTGCATGCTGACTCCTTCTTTTTTGGGTTTATTTCGAGTTTCTAACGGGGTAAGATGGCTCCATGATCGATTCGATCCTGGTTGGTAAAATCCTGTTGGCCGTTTTGGCCGTTGTTATTGGGCTGCTCCTGCTGGAGCTGCTGATTAAGGTTATTTGTTTTGCGCTCGGAACCCTCATTTTGATCAAGGGAGTTAGGAGTTTTTACGGCCGGCAGCTTCGCAGCTGCCGTTAAAATTGAGCACTTCAGCTGTCCAAACCGGCTGAAGTGCTTGGCCCGCTGATGGACGTTCTTGAAGATGGAAAAGCAGCGGCGCATAATCAGTCGATTGGGCCCCGTCCGATTTCTTCCCGCATTCTTAGGCCGAGATCGGTGATGGTCTTGCGAAGCGCGGCCACCAGGCGCTTGCGCGGCCGCTTCACATTCGTTTCCGCTATCCAGGCCGCGCGGATCTGCGGGAGATCGTTCCAAGTGGCTGCTTGCAGATTGCGTTTGCACCAGCTCACGTCGTAGCGACGATAGAACCAACCCGCCTTGCGGCGACGCTGACAGTTTCGGACGTATTCCGTAGTAGATAGTTTTGAATTCACAGCGGCATGACTCCTTGTCCGTTGTGGCGCTCGATCAGGAGCGGCTTTTTGGTGAGTTGTTTGTGCCGACCGGCATCCCATTTTTTGATCTTCCGGATCTGGCTCAAGGAATGCCGCAGCATCTTGTGCTTGTAAGGCAGATATTCTGCCGTCGTCAGAAGTGACGTGTGCTTGTGTCCCTTTTTGCTGCTGACTGCGAAGTCATCCAGTAACCCGGGCCGGCGGTGGCTGGCTCTAAGGCTTCTTTGCGAAATGTGGAACCGCAGACAGATCTCCAGTGCAGGAACCCAGCGGGCCTCCAGCAAAAGGAATGCTTCGATCTGTGCGGCGAGAGTCATGATTTAAAAGGGCCGTTCTCCGGCCACCGCCGTGGCGGCTTGGCGTTTCTCCGCGCGCACGCGGGCGCGTTTGTTGTTGACGAGGGCATCTCGGAGCAGCTCCAGCTGATGGGTGTCCAAATCCTCGGGATTGGCCTTGCTGAACATATGCCGGCACACCCGCTCGGCCTCGCCGACCAGGGCGACTTGCTGGATCCGGAATAACAGCCGCTTGCGTTCGCCGCCGTCGCCATCGATCACTTCCTGGGCCTGGATCTGCGTGGCGAGATCGCCCGGGCTGGCCAGCTGAGTGAACGCCGCGAAAACTTTGTCGATCTCGCGGTTGGTAAATTCCTTGTGGCTTTTGTCGTAGCCCAGAGCGGCGACGTGGACGGCATGGCGCTTCTCATCCAGATCCACGGTCTGGCGCGTCCAGCCCTGTTCCGCGCAGGCGGCGGACCAGCGGCGCCAATAGCTGGCATTTTGTTTCGGGCTCATCGCAGGGAAAAATGGTTGCGGTAATGGAGAATGGTTCCGTGATCTCTTTCCATCGCGTCCGCGATACGGATGGAAGACCAGCCCAGCTCGGTCAGCTTTCGAACGATTTGCGCCCGCTGTTTGCAGATCCCTTCGAACCGGCGGCGACCCCGGACCATGACATGGTCTGCGCCTACGCTGCCGCATGCGGTCCGAAAAATATATTCGTCCGACACGGAGGTGATTCCATTTTCTTCCGCGATCCGATCGATCTCCGAGGACAGCTGCGTCAGATTATCCTGCAGCGATTTCAGGCGGCTGATTTCCGCTAGCTTTTTCTCGATGACTGCCGACAGTTTTGTCTTGGCCATTCTGGAGATGCGTTCGATTTCGCTCATGATGCAATTTTCAGCCAGCTGATGACGCCGGCGGCCATGGAAACCCACAGGAGAACGGCCCAGAGCACTTCACTGGAAGCCGCTTCGTGTTTGATCTGCTGCCACAGGCTGACGCCAGGGTTGAGGAAACGGTTGAGCGCCAGCAAGAGGAGCCAGGCCCACCCCATCAGCGTCATCCCGTAGAAAGGCAGGAAGATCCATTTCATTTTGGCTCCTCGGCGATTTCCTTCATGACCACCTTCGGATCGCTGTTCTTCGTGCAGAGGTTGATCAGACGATCTGCCAGTTTCTTTCCGAAGTGATCAGCGACGATTTTTCGGAAATCGGGTTTGGGAGCCCACGCCTGGACTTGATCAAACAAATAGCCGGGAGATTTTTCGCCCAGGATCTTGCGGATTTTTACCCAATCAGCCGAGCTCGCCAGGATCTGATCGCGCAGCGCATCCGCCGGGAAAATGATTTCGAGCTCGGTTTTGGTTCCACGTTGCACCCACTTGGTGCCGTCGATGTCGCCGGCGGGAACGTGGCTTGTCGGTTTTGAGGCCGCTTCAAGGATGAGCTCTTTTTTAATCTTCTTCAGCTCGTCTTCGTCCTGTTTGATCTGGAGCTGGAGCGCACGCGCGCGATCGATCAGCTCTTTAATCTTGGCCGGGATCATTTACGGCCCTTCTTCTTTTTCGCCGCGACGGAATCGCGCGCGGACAATTGCCCGATCCGGATGTCCAGCTTCATGACCTGGCCCATCAGGCGTTTGCGCTTGCCTTCGAGTTTGCGGATTTCTGCTTTGTTACTCATGGGATCCTTTCGGTTGTGGTTTTAGGCTTCGGTGAGAGGAGGGCGGATGGATGCGCCCTCCGGAGCGGCGCCGGCATATTCCCCGGCGAGGTCGTCGGCCAGATTGGTAAGCCCGGGAGGTTTTTCCTCGGGTTCGGGAAGCATCTCGGGCGTGAGAATCAGCTTTTGGCGGTGGTTATTGATATCGTGAACGATGATCCCGAGGGCATCGCTTACGTGCTGGCGTTCAGCAGGGTCCTGGACCAGTTCCAGAAACGTTTTGAGGTGGGTGATGAGGTTGCCGCCGGCATTAATCACGCCGACGCGCAGCGCGCAGTCTGTGGGAATTTTGGACATGGGTTATTCCTTGTGGGTTTTGTTTTTGTTGATTTGGGAAAGTCCTGCTTGCAGTTTCGCGACCAAGTTGCGGCCGCCGCTGGATTGGTACTTGCCGGCCTTCAGCTGGGCCCAGGTGATGCGAGCGACGCCGATGCGCTTGGCGAATCTCTTATCGCTGGCCTCCGCGCGCGTGGCCTTGTCCTCGCGCAGCGCGGCCTGGGCGGCGATGAGCTGCGCCACCACGTCCTTTAATTGACCAGCGGCATCGGCTTTGCGCGCCGAGGGTCTTCCGCCTGGGATATAAAGCCCGTGCCGGGCGCAAGAAGCCCGGACATGATCGGCCTTGCGGACAGCTTTTTCCGCGTATTGATCGAACCATTTCACCATGGCTTCGCCCTCTTCGTAATCCGACAACCGGAAAAAACCGCCGCCACTGATCCGCCCCAGGAGGAAGGGAAAGGTTCCCTCTTGATCCATTCGGGAAATTGCCCGCCGGATCTCGCGTTCCGCACTGCGCTTGAGCTTCAGGGCGGCGGCGATCTCATGCGCATGGATTGCCTCCGCACGGCCGTGCGCGGCATTGATCAGGCGGATGATGTCCTCCTCGCGGATCATTTCGCTTTCGCCGCCTCCTGGATTGACTTGATGGCGCCGACGACATCGGCGCGGCGGATCGTCTTGCCTTCCGCATAAAATTCCCGGGCGCGTTCGATCGCTTTGACCATCGAGCCGATATAACCCTCGCTCGATTTTGCAAAATCCAGCAGAGGGCCCGTGGCGTTGTCCGCCAGATCCGGACCATGCCAGCGGGCGACGCCCTCCAGCTCCTCATCGGTCATCGTTTCAGGGATGGCCCAGCCTTGGGCGCGGCCTTCCCACTGGCCCGGGGCCCATAATTCGTGCTTGGCCAGCGCCTTCGACATCATCTCCGAATGCTGGGGAGTGCAGAGATTGACGATCCCCACCTGGGCGGGAATAAACATATCGTAGATGTCCCGCTCAAATTCCAGCCGGCGCGGATAAGCCATGGTGCCGTTACGGGAATTTGTCGTCGGCCATAGCCGCTGCGCCTCGTCGGTGATCAACAGCTCAATGGCGTTCTTTCCGAAAAGGGAGAGAAGTTTCGGGCGCAACTGGCCCGGCTTGTAAATGGTGCCGACCCCGATACTGGCATGACGCGCGAATTCGGAAAAGAAGTCGCGGGTATCGTTCCCGCTCGGGCACAGGAACCACAGGGCCCGGTGCATGTTGTCCAGGAACGCTTCCCAGGCAGGCCACGTTTTTCCCGAGCGCCATTTTCCGATGATCTCGCACGGATTGGATTTGTCGGCGGCGAAGCGAACCACTTTATGGATCAATTTGCAGCCCGTGGTGGGATAGAGCCGGCGGCGGGTCCTATCAAAATTGGTGCGGACATCCGTCACCGTCGCGACGAAGGGATCCAAATTATAATCCGGATTGGTCAGAGCATGCGTGATGTCGTTGCGGTCGATCTGGATTTCTTCACTCAGACCGTCCGCCGTCACCCCGCGCAAGCGCGCGTAGTTGTGCAGCCAGATCAGCGAGGCGCGTTCCTTTTCGTTTCGGGACCGGCCATTGCGGACCACGACGTTTAGTCCGATGTTGATCCCGCTGACTTTGGGATGAGACATGAACTTCTCCGGCCTGAAGATGTCGAGCTGATCGGTTTTGCGGGTGTTGCTCATAAAGTTTTAGTCGTATTTCGGTTGGGAGACTTCCTCGGTCTCGATGATTTGGCTGAGGGCCCGCGCGGCTTTGCCCTTTTCCTTGGATCGCGTGACCTGCTCTTGCGGCACGGTGCGGCCTTCCGCGAATTCCTTGCGTTCATCGATCGCGCCGCGAACCATCCGGGCCACTGCGCCGCGCCCATCGACAGCTTGGTCGACGCTGGCGCCGGTGCCGTTTTGCATTCCAGTCGCGCGGAAGGCAGTGCGCGAGGCCGCCAGATAGCGGCGCTTTTCGGTAGAGGTGCGAGTGCTGAAAGAAACTTGGGGCGCGTTTTCGGCAAAGGCCCAGGTGCCGTAATCCGCCCGCTTCTGCGCCTCATAGTCACGTCTGGTGTCGGTTTCCGCATCGAAGACGCGGGCGCCCAGGGAAGGTTCCGCAGGATCGAAACAAACGAGCAAACGGTATTCGCTTCCCAGGTGCGCGCATTCCGGCGGGACGGCAAAGGAAAACGTGTAGTCGTAATGCGTGACGCGAAGCCGGACGAATCCAGCGTCGATCGCGCGGATCTGTTTGACCGGAAGGAAAAGGTGCGCGTGAGAATCCGGCACCGTCTGCAGCGGTTCGATTCCAACCGACTGCTCCCATTTTTCGTTCGGAATTCCCTGCAGCAGCCGTCCGAGTTTCGGGCGGGCGTTGGCCTGTTCCATGGCTTTCCAAACGGTGTCCGCCATTTCGTTGATGTGACGGAAACCGCATTCCGCCGGATGCTTCCGGCCTGCGGAACAGGCGAGCATCATTTGCGTGGTGCGCTCATACTCGCCCCGCGTGCGGCCGATCTGGATCCCAGAGAGGGAAAGAATGGTCTGCAGCATGTCGAAGCTGCCTTCGATCACGCCCTTGCTGTGCGGGGAATAGACGTAGTGCAGATCAACGAGCTCGCGCACCGAGGCGAGGGTTTCTTGTTCCTTCTCATCGTTGGCGCCGGTAACGCCGCGCACCGCCTTCGCTGCCCATGCCCCGCGCTCCAGCCGCTTACCCAAGCGCGGTATCCCGCCGGTGCGGCAGATCCGGCCCATAAACCGGATGATGTCCTCCGCGCGGTAAGCGTCGCGCACGCGGCCGATCAAATCGAATCCAAGCCAGCGGCCGGACGCCACATCGCAGGCGGCCAGCATCTGGCGGCCAAGACGGACACCGAATTTATCGGACAGCGGATCCCCGCCATAGGGCCAATCGAACCAGTAAGGCTGGTTCAGGCTCATGTCGTCGTATTCGAAGAGGTCGCCCGCCACCATCGGATGAAGAACGCCGGCGGCGTCCTGCCAGGTCATATCCCGCAGCTGGGTATAAGCTTTTAGCTTATACGCCTTGGCGCCGCGCGCCTGGGCCCGCTCGTCCGGTGTCACCCGCGCAGCGCGGCGCAGGATGGTTGGATAATTGCGGGAGGCGCGGAACGGATGAATGAACGCCCGCAGCTCAGGACGGCACTCCGCGCAGTCGGCAAAACATTCGATCGCGAATTGGACGGAATCCGTCTTGAGGGCGAACTGGCGCAACAGATGCCGGTCTTCTTGCGTCAGCTGGATGCGAGGTTCCCGGGTTGAATGCCGCTTCCAGGATTTCTTTTCCAGCGCGACATCCCCTTCTTTTTTCCAGCGATAAAAAAGCCGCTTGATTTGCACGTCAGAAAAGCCGCTGCGCGCGGCAGCCACATCGAGAACGGCGCTTAAATTCGGTTCTTCCAGGAGCCACAGCATGATGGCCTTTAGCCCGCGCACGCGTGACCGCTGACGGTCGTCGAAGAGGTGATTTTCGTTCATATGCATTTTATTTGATGTCTTGGTCCCAGTCCGCCAGTTGCGCGGGTTTGATCCCGCGCGCCGTGGCGATCTGCTGCGCTTCATCCAAGATCCGCTTTGTGATGTTGATGAAATTGGAGAGAGGAACGTCGGTCAGGTGCGTGTAAAGCCGGTCGGCGAACCAGTCGTTGCGCAGCAGGGGGAATACGGCGTCGTAGGCGTCCTGCGCGTTTTCCTCCCGCTTTTCATCGGCGGTCTTATTCTTCTTGCCCTTCTTCTGGTGGTTGCTGCGGGGAATATCCGAACCCGACAGGGCGAAGCCGATTGGCGGTTTCAGGCCATAGAGCTCGCGAATAAAATCGGTCTGGCTTTCCGCCTTGCTCGCCAGCTTTTGTAATTTGGCCGTGGCCGATTCGCGCTTGGAATCTGAGAGGAGCGTCCAATCCGCTTCCTCGATTTCCAACTTTTGAAGACCGCCTTTTGCCATGTGCATCCAGCGGCGGGCGGTGTCGTCCGAAATGCCGACTTTTTCTTCGACGAGAGTTGCCCAGGTTTTCAAAACCGCAGCCTGCGGTTTTGATCGGCGATCGCCACCTTGACTCAATTCTGGATGCGCGGCTTTAATCCGGAGCAGCTCAAGGCCGCACTGCAGCGCGTGCCAGACGGCCTCACCAGCTTTCTGATTTACGGATTGGGCATGAGCCCGAGCAATCGTGAAGTCCGGAATGACAGTGAGATTTTTGTCTTTCATAAAATTGTTACGGGTTGAATCTCAGGCATTCGCATCCAGCCCTCGCCGATGCCTTCGATGAACCATTTGTCCAGCTGCTCCAAAGTTGGAGGCTGGCTCAGGTTGAAAAAAAAGTTGTAGTAGATGCGGCCGTCCTGACTGCGCAGCAGGCAAAGCCAGGCGGTGGTGGTGCCTTCTCCCACGTAATGTTTTTTTCCGTCTTTGTAGGCCGTGATGTTCACCGCTTGGGTGCGGCGCAGGACGGCGCATTCAACGGGCCGAAAGCTGGCGGCGGGGCTTTTGATCAGGTCCTGGAGGTTCATGACGATTTCGGATCTCGGATTGCGGAATTTGGAGAGAGCAACCGATCCAGATCCGCCAGGGCTGCGTCCGGGCTTACGCCCATGCCGGGCTGGTATCTATCAGTGAGATCGGCCAACCAGTAGAGGATCCCGTCTTTGCTGCGTGGAGAGATCAACAGCGAGCAGCGCCGGTTCTGCAGGTGGTTTTGGATGGAAGCGGGAAGGTTCATGGCTTGTCCTCCCTTAGTGCCTCGTTAGACTCGCCCGATGAATCAGTGGGCGAATTATACGGGATGGTTTCAACGACAAATCGTTCAGTTTGGGAAGCAGATCCCACCTTCGGCACAGTCTGAGGACGAGACGCTGTCCCAAAAGATTGAGCGGCTCTTAGCGCGAGAAAGGCAGCTCCGCGCAGCAGTTGACGGGCATGTGCGCGAATTCGTGCGAACCGAACGTTGGCCAGCCTTAACGCAAGAGGAGGCGTGGTATGTGGAGCACCGGCTTCGTTTTGCTCTGCTGAAATGCTACGAGCTTCATTTGTTGCAGGAACTAGCCGGAGAGCAGCTTTTTCCCAACCCTCCAGAGGACATGCGGCCAGGACAAGTAGCCGGGCTGTTTCTCCTGGATCTTTGGAATCGAGTAGACGGAGCTCCGATCCAGGTTGCGTTACGCCAAGATAAAGACATAGCCGCTGCAGCGCTCCAGGAGATGTTTCAGCCAGGATCAGAAGATCTTGGCTGATAGTTTCTCCATTCTTAGCTAGGAGGCCGGAGACAGCGGATTGTACTTTTCGGAGATAATCCTGGTTCGCCGTCCGTGGGCTGAAAACAGAGTGACGAGTTTTCATTTCGGATTGTCCCTGGTATTACGGTTGGCGATGAAGGTCTCGACGGATTCCCGCGCGTAACGCCACGCCGGCCGACATCCTTCCCTCGCGATGTTGATGGCGATCAGAGATCCATCCTCCGCCAAGGCACGGAGCTGTTGGTCTGAAACAGATAGAATCTCCATGACTTCCCAGGGATAAAACGTCTGCCGATTATCCGGTATCCGGATTGGGAGGGTGAGTTGCTCGGTCCTCACTTTGTGTCCTCCACTATTTTTTTAAGGAGCAGTTGAGCTGCTCCCGCTTCTCGAAGGGCCGCCGCTGACTTACGAGCGGCATCCGCAATCTCAGGAGCCACACGATCTAGAGCTATCGCGATTCCATCCAAGACATCGGCACGGTTTGCGGGAGAAAGCTTTTCAGCGGTTTTCAGAGCTGCTTCCACCATCGCCACAAGCTGCTGTTTCATCTCAGCTCCTTTAAACCCAATTCCAGGGCTACTTTATTTCTAGTTCCTTTAAAGAGGCCGTGGTTTATCGCGAGGGAAACGCCGTTCCGGCTGCAGCCGATTTTCTTTGCAAGAGCGGTGACTGATAGTCCGCGTTGGACCATTGCGATCTTGGCAGCGATCCTAAATTTGTGTTGTGAACCTTCTCTAACTCTGTTAGCAATTGCCATAGTCACGTGACAACAGTAATAATAACAAAGTTAGTGTTATGCAATAAAAAAGTTGGTGTATGCCCAAACTATTTTGTGATCGCCTAAGAGAGTACCGCACTGCACGTGGATTAAGTCAGGCGGATATGGGCAAATTGTTAGGGGTCTCGGCCAACTATGTTGGGATGCTTGAGGGTGGTAGGGAGCCGGGAAATACCCTGACTATGTTGTTTGAGCGGCTCAGCAAGGACGAGTTAGATCTGGAAATGCCCTCACTTAGATTGAAAGAGGAGCCAGAAGAAAAACAAAGCATCCGTCGGGTCCCTATGATCTCTTGGGCTCATGCCGGTGAAGCCGCCACTTATGAAGAATTGCCGTTGTCTTGGCAGTCCTTCGTTGCCACCACAAGCAAGGATGAAAAAGCGTTCGCAGTTAAAATCGATGGTGATTCGATGGAGCCAAAATTCTCCCATGGCGACATTGCTGTGGTCGAGCCAGGATCGCTGTTAAGAATTGGAAAGCCTGTCATAGCGAAGCTAGCCAACGATGGAGTTGTTTTTCGGCTCTACTCTCTAGATCGTGAGGGGCATATCATTTTAACAGCCTATTCACCCGCGCATCCGCCGTTGGTGTTGACTAAAAAAGATGCTCAATGGATTTATTACGTGCCTCAGGTGATCAAAAACACATAGGAGAAAAATGAAAAAACTGCTGATGCTGGTTCTGATTTTTTCGGCGGTGCTCGTTCGGGCCGAGGATAAAATTTCGTTCAAGACAAACGACGGGATTGAAATCAAAGATGGTACAGTTACAAAAGTTGAGCCGGACGGTATTACCGTGATGCATTCCGCCGGCGCGGCGAAGTTTCTTTTTTCAAATCTTCCTTCAGACATTCAGTCGCGGTTTGGGTATAACTCGCAAAAGGAGGCTGAATATATCGCCCAGAGCGCGGTAAAAAAGAAGGCCCAGCAAGAGATGGAAGTAAAGGCTGCCACGCCTTCAATTGACCAACAGATTCAGGCATCGGCAATTAAAGCCGAAGTTAAGGTCTGGGTGCTCGCGGGAGATGGAGCGGTTTGTCGGGTTAGTAGAATTTATCGTGGCCAAATCAGAGTTTTGAAGGACACGCTCGCAAATAAAATCCAAAACGATAAAGAATACGAAACCAAAACCGTTCTTTTGGTGGATGAAAACCGCGAATATCTTTTTGTTGTTGGACTCAAAGATCCACAGGAGAACCAACTGTGGACTGGTGAACTTTACGCATGTGGAAAGGCGAAGTACGTGAACCCAAAATCTGGCGGTACATTTTCACGGGCGCGCTACGCAACCACTAAGGAGCTTGCGAAGAAATATTTGACCCAGGCAGAGACGACAACCTCGACTGCGAGGTAAGGTCAAAGGGTCAATTTTTCTGCTTTTCGTTTCCCCGCCGGCAGTCTCCATTTAATTTCCCGCCAAAGATGGCTATAAAGCCAATGGGCGGCTAACGCTGTTTCCCATTTCTGGCGCACGCTGTGCGCCATGTTAACAAGAGTTTTCCTCGCTCTCGCGCTCTCCCTGCTTGTTGGCTGCGCGGCCAATACGACAACGAGCAAATACGACTTCACCGCCTCCGACGGAACGAAGGGATCGATTGAGATCCCGAAAGACATCCAGGCGGAGGGGCTCGATATCACCACGTCGACTGGCGCTCGGATCAAAGTCAGAAAACTGCGCGCGGTTGGGAACGTGGAGCAAACCAAAGCGGATTCCGAGAGGATCAAATCCAAAGGCGATGTCGCCGGGAAAATCTTTGAGGGCGCTGCGGAAGGTGCGGTCAAAGGAGCCAAGGGTTTCTGACGATGGCCAAAACCCTTTACTTGTTCATCAACGGAATTCTGACCCGGCCGTCAGATCCGAAGGGATGGACCGATCGTGCCGTCACCTACATCCAGGCGCGATGCGAATGCGGCAGCGCGGAAAAGTTTGAATATTTTTCCGGCGCGATGACCCGCCGCCTTTTCCAAAGCGGCCGGGTGGACATCGCCGCCGACATCGTCCGCAACTACATCGGGGATCATCGGATCGTATTGGTCGGCCACAGCAACGGCTGCGACATCATTTGCCGGCTGATTGAGCGATACGGCTTCATCATCAAGGAAGCACATCTTTTCGCGGCAGCGGCGGAAAAGGATTTTAACCGCAACGGCCTGAATGAAGCGCTCACCGATAACCGGCTTGGATTGGTTCACGTCTACACCAGCCGGGAAGATGACGTCCTCAAATACGGCGGCGGGTTGACCTGCGGCCTCTTCGGTTGGTGCGGCATGGGATATGGAACGCTCGGATACAGCGGACCGACCAATGTCCGGGATAAGACCCGCGTCTTTGTGCACCAAAACGACCGCATGAATCATGGGGATTGGTTCGCGGGAGAAAATTTTCTTTGGAGCATGCAATCCGTCACCCAGGGGAATTCCTGATGCGCCCCTCTGGAAATGCCGCGATCCTGGTCCTCGGCGCCTTGTTCTTAGTAGGCGTATTGATCAGCCGTCTGTTCCTCAAGATGGGCTTGTGCCTTCCGGTCGCGCGGTGCGCGACGGTGGCGGTCCTTCTGCTCTTCATCGGTCTTTTACTGACCTGGTTGTTGAAACAGGGAGGCAAATCATGAGCGGCCGTGGATTGCGTCCTGGAGTCAATGGGGTCCGCTTCGCCCCCGGTGAAGAATTTCCATTACCGGCGAAAAATCCTTTGTCGGATCTGGCGCTTATTGCGGCACGGGATATTGGACTGGCGGAAAACCCCATTGGTTCCAATCGCGGCCGCGACATCCAGAAATATTTCGAGGCGGACAATCTGGTCATCGACGGAAAGACCGACGGATATCCCTGGTGTGCTGCGGCCGTCAGCTATTGGTTTCAGCTGTTTCTAAAAGGTCATCCGGAATTTTCCATGACCAACGCGCCCCGAATTGCGCGTGCCTTTGACTTTGACGAAAAATGGGGCCCGGCCAACGGCTGCCTGATCTTCCGGCCCAATCAACAGCTCCATTTGATCCAGGCAGGGGACATCATCATTTGGGATTTTTCCCATGCGTCCATCGCGCAGAGCGCCAACCGCAGTTCGGTGACGACCACCGATGCCAACTCCAACGATGAGGGCAAGCGGGAAGGCTTTGAAGTGTGCTGTTTAACCAGATCCCTGGAACGGGTTCGCAATGTGGTCCGACCTCTGCCGAACGCCGCCCGCGCTTAATTTATGTACCCAATTCTTTTCCAACTCCCCACAGCAGCGCCCACCGACATCGGGAAGTGGCTTGTCTGCGCGGCGGCTATTTTCCTGATCATCAATCAGGTCATGCTTGTGATCGATCGGTTCCGTGGAAAAGAACCGATGCCCCCATATCATCAGCAGTTCGCCCCCAAGCGGGAAACGGACAAACGATTCAAAGCCGTCCAGAAGCGGATTGAGGAGCTGAGCCGAAAGCAGCAGGAGAACTACGACAAGTTGATCGCGGCGGGTTCCCAACGGTCCAAGGACATTTTCGGACGGATCAACGACGTCAGCACATCGCTGGGCGATCGGATCGATCAGGTACCGAAGCAGGTCATCGATCTGCTTAGAAGCGCGAGGGATTTGAAATGAGAGACCGCACCATCCGCCAAGGCATCTTGGAAATCCTCGAGCGCATCGAGCCCTACGCGCTTCCGGAAGCGCAACTGTATTTGGAAATCAATGGCCGCATCCGCCCGCCCGTCGGCCAGGCGGAGTTTGATGACGCCATCAACTGGCTTTGCACCAACAAGCATATCGCGGTGATGGAGGACAACATCGATCCCCAGGTCAAGAAATGGCTGATCACGGAAACCGGAAAAACCCTGCTCCGGAAATGACCATGCCCAAAGCCTTTCAAAACCGGCCTTCCGCTGTGATGACTCGCCCGAGTTGTATACAAGAGATTGCAGCACCCCTGCAGGCCCGAATTTCCGCATCGGGCATTCCCGCCAAACCCCTGTTTTCAACCCTCCGGGGGCCCAAACATGAATGAAAACACGCTCCGACTCCCTTTTTGCGAAGCTGAAACCGAAGGACCGGCGGCAGGTTTTGGATTGGCTGATCGTCGAATGCAAAGAACTGGAGTGGGTCCGTCAGCAGATCCAATCCAACCTCGGCATCCGCTGTTCCATTATGGCCGTTTCGCGGTTGTTGTCCTCGCATGCTGGGGAGTGGCGAATGGATCGTGCCAAGGAACGGGCGCAGGCCCGTCTGAATGCAGCGCCCCCGGATATGGATGCGCTGACCAGGCAGGGATTGGCGCAGCAGGAGTTCGAGTTGGCCTTTTCGGAACTCAGACCGAAGGAGCTGAATGCCATGATGCGCGTCCAGATCGCAAAGGACCGTCTGGCGCACGACAAGGAAAAGCTGTCGGCGGCGCTTCGCACCAAACTGGAAGCCGGTTTGGAAGCTCTTTACCAGGAGATCAAGGACAATCCCGCCGCCCTCAAGCATTACGAGGATCTGAAGGCGACCATCAAAGCCTGATGAAACGCATTCCCCCTGACATACAAAACCGCCCCGCCGGAGGGCAGTCCAAAGCCGCTGCAGCGGCATCCGGCGCGCTTTCCATTCTGGACAAGAAACTCCAGGGCAAGGTCACGGTGGACCGTCCTTTTCGGAAATCCTTCGAGGATTTTCTAAATTCGGATGCCAGGGTCCCGATCGGCGGAGGTGAATACGGAAAATATTCTTTCGAGGGTCGGGAAGCCATCCTGGAGATCGTCCGGATCATTGATCATGTCCTGGCCAACAAGGTGGAAGACGCCCAGTTGGCGATCGCCGGCGGCGCCCAATGGGGCAAGACCATCCTGGAACTCAACTTTGCGGCCTACGCGACGAGCCATCCCTTTTTCAATTTCGGGCTATTCCTCCCGGATAACGACCTGGTGGCGGGTGTCATCGATACCAAGTTCCGTCCGGATGTCATCGACCAGATTCCCTGGTTTTCGGAGATGGTGAAAGTCGGCAAGGCCGTCAACAAATCAGGCAAGGCCGTTGACCGAAAGGGAGCTTTTGTTGTCACGGATGGACATCGCCGAGCCAATGGCTTGGCCATCGGATTACAGAAGATTCCGACGACCTTCACCTTGGACATCGCGGCGATGGATGAGGTGGACGACATCCCGGAGAAAAACGCCAAGTTCGTCCGTGGTCGTCTGACATCATCCAAGCTGCGATTTATCCTGCGCATTGGCACTCAGCGTGTTCATGGGCGCGGGCAAGAGCAGGCGTGGAAGAACGGAAGCCAAGGCGTGCTGGAATTTCTGGGCGTCAATCCGGAGGAGGCATTCCCGGGCATTGTTCGGTGCGCGGTTTCCAAAGTCCCGCGCCGCGATGATCCCAAGCTCACCTGGGCGGGAGACTTCCGCCGCGAAGGATCCGAGGAAGTCGTGGCCGTCCATCATCCGGACAATCTTTATTATCTGGCGCATCCGAAGACCGGCGAAGTGATGGATCGGAACCGGCCGGAATTGCGGCATCGCAGGCCGGAGAGGATCGAGGAAGATAATTATTCTGTCCGGGTATCCCAGCTTTCGATCGGCGCGATCGGGCTCCGGCAGATTATCGGGCAATTCCAGCTCGCGGTCAAAGATCCGGACGAAATGGTCGTCTTCCGTTGCGACGTGCTGGCGTTGCCTCAAAGCACGGCCCAGGCGCTGACTCCCGAGGTTATCGCACGGTCTCAGTCGGTTGATCCCTTTGAAATGAGGATGGCGCCGATCGAGGAGCGAACGGTCTTCGGAGGATTGGATACCGGCGATCGCTGCTATTTCTTTGCGCGGGAGCGTCAGACGGCGGCGCGTAAGCGGATGATCTATGCTGCCACGATTCCGGCAGGTGATCTGGTTCGCCGTGTGCCTGGTTTATTCGATCAGATGGGCATGCAGTGCCTCTTCATCGATCAGCGGCCACTTGTCAGCCAGGCGCGCACCATTGCGCTCATGGTCAATGGCCTGTCCGATCTTAAGGATTGGCCGCAGGATCCGGAAGAGAAGGATTTCATTTCGCTTCCAGGCGGCTTGGCCTGGACGGGTTCTCGCTGGACCGGGTTGCGCTGTGCCGTTGTTCGGTTCGACAAGAAAAATATCGGCGCCGGCGTTGAACACGGGTTCGACCTTTTCGAGGAAGACGGGATCAAAAAGTTTGTCCCGCTGATCCGCTGCAATCGATATGAAACGATTGATCGCGCGGTTCGGGAATTTCTAACCCCGGCCGAAAGCATCGTGGATGTCGCGGATGGGAAAGTACGTGAGCTGCCCGCGATGTTACTTCCGCGCAAGAACAGCGGGAAGATCCTGGAAGAGGTCGAATCCCATCTGATCACCGGCAGCGAACGCGGAAAAGAGAAAGACGGCAATCTCGGGGATTACGTCGACCAGTGCGCGAACCACTTTCTTTTGGCGGACGGCTACAGCGCCCTCGCCGAAAACGAAGGAAGCCGACCTTCCGTCGTCTCGGGTTTTTTCATGCCGAAATCTTTACCGCGTGGAGGCGGCCGTCAGGTGGACCGGCGTGACAGGAGCTGTGTGGCATGAAGACGCGATCCAAAATCAAAGCCCATAAATCCCATGCCTTGCGTAATCGCAAGCCGCAGACCGGCCAATTTATCTCCGGTTCCGGAGCCACCATGGGGCAGCGCATCAATCGCGCAAACCGTTTTCGGGAAACTTATAATCCCCTGCGCAACCTGACGATCTCTCGGGCCGTCAGCCTGATCGAATCATATCCACGCGGAGAGTTCGCGGATCTGATGTGGACTTTCGGCGCGCCATTCATGGGAATTGAGTGCGCGGATCCGGATCTCCTGGCGCTGATCGAGCGCCGCACCGGCGCGATCTGCGAGATGGACTGGAACATCAAGACAGTCGACGAAGACCGCGCGGACTTTGACCAGAAGCTGGCGGAGGAACAGCAGTCGGCTCTACGCGAACAGTATGACGGCATCGGAAATCTTTACGAGGCGTTTGATCACCTGGCCATGGCGACATTCAGAGGATTCAGCCACAACGAGAAAATAGAAAACGCCGATGGGGACATCACCGAGCTGCGCGTTGTGGATCAGTGGAACGTGGTGAGGGATGGATCGACCGGCGGTTGGAAATACAATCCCGATGCGCGGCAAACCAGCTACGAATCTTTGCCAGCATCGGCGATCCTAGATCCGTCTTTCTTCCTGATTCGTGAAGTTAAACGCCCGGTCAATCGATACGCACTGATCAAGGCCATCCGCAACAATTTAGCGGACAAGGACTGGGATGCTTTCATTGAAATCTATGGGATTCCCGGATGGGTGATCATCGGGCCGCCGAATGTGCCGGCAGACAAAGAGAGTGAATACGAATCTTCCGCTGGAGATGTGGCGCGCGGGGGTAGCGGGTTCCTTCCCCATGGCAGCGACGCAAAGCCCAGCGACAGCCCGCGCGGTGCTGAACCTTTTAGCGCTCGCTTAAATTATCTTTCTCAAAAGCTCATATTGGCAGGAACGGGCGGCCTTCTGACGATGCTCACACAAAGCGGGAGTGGCACGTTGGCCGGCAGCGCCCACATGGAAGCGTTCAAAACTCTGGGGCGCGCAGAAGCGCGGGATATTTCCGAGATCTTGCAGAAGCAGTTGGATGCGCCGTTCCTGGAGAAGAAATTCCCCGGCCGCTCGGCGCTGGCCTATTTCGAGCTCGCCTCCAACCAGGAGATCAAGGTCAGTGAGATTTTAGATCATGCGGCCAAGGCCAGTCAGGCCGGATTCCAGATCGATCCGGATGAATTGTCCGAAATGACCGGATACACGCTGACGGTGAAGCCGGCGGCGCCGGCGCCTCAGTTTGGAGTGTCTCCGATGGAAAACCGGCGGTTGATGAATCGCCGTGCTCCGTTGTCCACCCAGTTTGTGATGCAGGCCCGGAAGCTTTTGGCTTCGGACACATCTTCGGATCTGAAACCGATCCGCGCCCGCATCGAGCAAATCCTTCAATTGAAGGATGAGGATCTCCAAAGGGCGATGGAAAAGCTGATGGCGGATTTGCCCGCAATTCTAAAGCAAATCAACGCGGATCCAAAAGCCGCCGAGGCATTGGAAAAGATTCTCGGGTCAGCTCTGGCGGAAGGAATGACCAAAAAACCGGAGGAAGTTGTATGAACGATACCCATGTGATGGTGCTTTTCCGCTGCAGCGATGGCGGATTTCGTCCTGCTCAATTGGATGCGAAACAGGCCAAGCGCGTGCGCGGCTTTGTCGCCCATGCCCAGGGCGGAACGCTTCGTCTACGCCGTGAGGTCCTCTCCCCGGAGGAAGTTCAAAAGATTTTTTCCCAGATCAATGAAGAAGAAGCCGCAGCGCCGGTGCCCAAGCCCGTGGCAGGAGTGACAATCGCCTCATGAAAAAGCATCTGTGCATCACCAATCGGTTTAATGTCGGCGCCGACGGCTGGTTCATGCTGGTCCCCAAGGGCGAGCATCCTTGGATCAGCGATGACGGTAAAGAGCGCCTCATCCAAGTCGTAGATGAAAAATCCGCCGACGCGATCGTAAATCGTTTCAAGGCGAAGAACTCCGAAGAGTTGATGATCGATGCCGATCACTTGAGTCACAACCAGGACGAAAAAACGGAAGCATACGGTTGGATTGACGATCTTCAAAATCGTGGGGGCAACGTCTGGGCGCACAGCTCCTGGACGGACATCGGAGAGCCTGCCGTAAAAAGTCGTCGATACCGGTTTATCAGTCCGGTTTTTCCGCGCGATGGAATCGAGAAAATCGGCAATGGACGCGTTCGCGTCCTGGCGGTTAGCGACGCAGGTCTCACCAATCAACCCAATCTCCCATTGCCGCCGCTGCTCAACCGTGAACAGCAGGACGCCTGGCTCACAAACAATTTGCCGGATGACCCGGCGAGCTCGCCCACCCGAGATCAGGTGGACATCCAAAACAAAAGGAACAAGACGATGAAACAAATCGCACAAAAGGTTGGCTTGTCCGCCGAAGCGTCGGAGGACGGGATTCTCTACGAAATCGACAAGCTGCAGAACCGCGCCAAGCAGGCGGAAGACAAGGTCAAACCGCTGACGGAGGAAAACGCGGATTTGAAAAACCGCCTGAAAACGCAGGAAGACCAGGAGGTCGAATCGATTCTCACGGATCTCGGAATCAAGGACGAGACGGAAAGGGAAACCGTCGGCGACATGATCCGCAACAGCAAAAACCGTCCCAAGACGGTGGAAATCCTGAAGAACCGAATGAAGCCGGCGGCGGTAATCCGGGCGCCTTTGACCAATCGCAGGGATGCCAAAAATCCCGGCGATGATAACAAGGCGCCGCTCAAGAACCGTTCGCAACTCCAGCGGGAAGCGATCGACAAACACCTGACCGGAACTCGCACCAATGAGCAGGCCTATCAGGCTGCCAAGCGGTCGGACCCGGATCTTTTCAAACCCGAGACGGAAGAGGCTACGGCCTGAACCGGATCACCACCCAGAAAGGTAAATACACAGCATGAGCAGTGGACAAATCAAAACGGTGACGGTCGAAGCCCTCGTACCGAACGCCGATCACAGGGAGAAGCGTGGCTTCTTCGTGAAACTCAGCAGCGGCTTGGCCGCACTTGTCAGCGCCGCGACGGATGTGCCTTACGGCGTCATCCTCGACGGTGAAAACACCGACGGAAACGACGCGATCGCGATCTCCGTTGGAAACGTCGGCAGCGTTCGGGTCAAAGTGGCCGGATCGGTCACCAAAGGCGGTCTCGGTCAATTGACCTCGACCGGCGAGGTGATTGCCGATGCAGGAACCGGGGCGCGTGTCCTGGTTTGCGTCTTCCTGGAAGCGGGAAGCGACGACGAACTGGTCGAGGCGATCCTCATCAAACCGGTTTCGATCGGAAATGCGGTCACCCTGGGAAACACGAACGGCGAAATCGGTGGCCTGACGATCAGCGGCTCCTATTCGCAGGCGGAGGTAACGGCACTGCGCGACAAGGTGGAAGAGCTGGCCGATGACGTTCGCGCTCTCTACGTGGCCTTGCAGGCCCAAGGAGCGATCGCCTAACGCAACCCTGAACCAAGAAAGAAATTAAGAAAACATGAGCAAACGCAAACAAGCATCGGCTAATCCGACGCTGACAAATTACGCGACGGGAGTTGCCCAGGACCTGGAAAGCAGCCTGGCGGAATTCATCGCGCCGACGGTTGAAGTGCCCAGCACGCTGGGGCAGTTCAAGAAATTCGACGACAAAAACGCCTTCCAGGTCTATGAAACGGCGCGCGCGGTCGGCGGCTCGGCCAACCGCATCGAGTTCGAAACCACCGATCCCAGCTACAACTGCAAACCGCAGGCGCTGGAAATCACGGTGGACGATTCCGAACGCGACGCGGCCGACGCCGAAGACCCGATCCGTTTGGACGAGTCCAAGGTGAAGACGCTGGTGACGACTTCGTCGGTCAGCCACGAGTACAAGGTGATCAACAAGACGATCGGCGCGTTGACGCCGGTTGCCGACCTTGGCAACTGGTACGATCCGAACGTCGACCCGATCGAGGAAATCGATTCGCAGATCCAGGTGATCGCGACCAACACCGGCATGATGCCCAATGGCTTGGCCATCGGTCTTCCGGCCTGGGCGGCCATCCGCAAACACCCCAAGGTGATTGCCCGGCAGCCGGGCGCAGCTCTGATCGGGCTGACGGTCGGTCAGTTCGCCGCGATGTTGCTGAACCCGGGCATCGAGGTGCGCGTGGGCATTCTTGCCCGCGACACCACGAAGATGGGCAAAGCGGCCGCGAAAGTGAATATCGTGGGCGCCAACGTCCTGATCTTCCTGCGGTCCAAGAATCCGACGCAGTATGACCCGAGCTTCGCCAAGTCCTTCACCGGACGGCGAGGCGGCGTCACCTCTGTCCGGACCTACCGCGAAGAACCCTTCAGCGATGTCCACTTGGTGGACTGGTCCGAGGACATCCAAATCACCAGCACGATCTGCGGAAAGCTGATCGCGGTGGTGACCGAAGATCCGGGTTCCTAAAGAACTCCTTGGTTTCATACCCGCGCCCTTCGAAAGAGGGGCGCGTCATGAGCCCACAAACATGAGCTGGATCACCATCACATCCGACGACGTCCTGACCCGTCTGGCCGGCGCTGAAAAAGCCTCCTACCAAAACGCGGCCAGGGCTTCCGGCCAGAGCGACCCATTGCCGGAGATCATCGCCCAGGTTACCGATGTCGTGCGCGGGTATGTTGCTGCCTGTGCCGCGAACGAACTGGACATCGGCGGTACGATTCCACCGCGTCTTCTCGCCGCTGCGGTGGATATCATCCGGTACCGGCTTACAACGCGACTACCGCTGACTCTCACGGCCGCTCGCGAACAGGAATACAAGGACGCGATCAGCTTATTAAAGGACGTAGCGGCTTGTAAATTCTCGGTGGAAGATCCGAACAGCTCCGATCCGGAAACCAGCAGCCAGTCCAGCACACCGGCTATCTGCCCGAAAAATCTGCATTTTGATCGGCGCGATCAGGAGGGTGCGTGATGTTCACTGCACTTCGCATCGGGGATTACACGGAAAAGGCGCGTGTGAGCGCGTTGCAACGTGGGATTGAAGCCATTGGCGGAAAGGTGATCTGGCATCCGAAAAACGATCTTGATTCCATCCGGGATATTTTGGAATCGCGCAAGATCCGCTTTGCGTTCACCCATGGTGCCAAGGAGCGGGAATCCGCCGTACGGGGATTCTTGAAAGGCCATGGCATTCCGCTTTTGATCACCGAGCTGGGATATTTTCGCAGATCCGCAGACGGGAGTGATCCTCTGGGATATACCCAGCTCGGAATCGATCGGCTTTGCTGGACACCCGCGCGCGCGTGCGATTCATCCCGGTTTGATGCCCTAAAAATCGCGGTTGCCGCACGCAAGAAAGAAAATCCGAAAGGTGCGGTTCTGATTCTCGGACAGGTGCCAAACGACACGCAGCATTGGCTGTCTCATCAGGCATTGTCGGAATGGCTCAGTGTGCGGGCTGGTTATTATCTGGGGCAACGCCGAAAAGTCTATTACCGGGCGCATCCAAAATTCTATTCACTCCAGCTAAAAGCTCCCGTGGATAAGCTGGATTCGTTGTCCGTTCCTCTGGGAGAACATCTCAAACTTGCTTCCCGAGTCATCACCTACAATTCCACGGGCGGGCTTGAAGCGCTCTGTCATGGGCTTCCTGTTGAATGCCACACCTCGGCGCATTACGCGCAGGTTGCGCGAGGAACCCGAGACGAAATCTTAGCGCACTTTCACAAGCTCGCATGGTCGCAGTGGACCATCCAAGAACTTGAAGACGGAACCGCTTTGAAATTCATGGAGGAATTTTTACCGTGAACTTCTCCACGCCTATCCAGTTCCTGGAAGCCATCACTCAGGCCGAGGAGAGAGATCTTTTGCCTTTGCCCTTGTCTTCCGAGGAAATCCGCGAGCAGCTGAGTTCGGAGATCCGGACCCGGTCCATTTTTTCAGCCCGCACTACGAACGGCGCCTACGTCGATAAAATAGGCAAGGTTGTCGAACGGTTGCTTTCGCCTCAGACCGAAAGCGGGCAACGAGTTTCCTTCGCGCAGATGCGCGAGGATCTGCAGGGCATGCTGCAGGAGTTGGGGTATGATCCGGAGCGCGGCTTCCCAGGTGACGATGAATTGGGCATCCCGCCGGCTGCGCCCGGATCTCTCCGCGACCTGGGCAGCGATCAGCGCCTGAACCTCCTTTTGGAAACCCAGGTGCGGCAGATGCTCGGCGCCGGTTACCGGATTGCCGGTCAGGAACCGCTCCGCCTTGAAGCGTTTCCCTGCTGGGAGCTGGTCCGAATCTACGATCGAAACCTGGAACGAGATGACTGGTCCAAGCGTTGGCAGGAAGCGGGCGGCCAATTCTTTGACGGCGGCCGTATGATCGCTCGCAAAGATGATCCGGTATGGGACGAGCTCGGATCATCCGCGAATTTTGACGACGGCCTGGATAATCCTTATCCGCCTTTCGCTTTCAACAGCGGAATGGGCGTCATCGAAGTGGACCGGGACGAGGCCATTGAACTGGGCGTCATAGCAGAAGACGAGCAAGTCGGAGAGATCCCGGTTGAACTCAACAAGGAGTTGAAGGCTCAGGCGGGAAAATTTGGCGATGACATTTTGGCCGAGCTCGAACGGGAGCTTGGAAATGAAGCCAGCCGCTTAATTACAAATCGTGGTGTGGATAAAAATGAAGGCTTACGCAACCGTCTGCGGGCTGTTTTGGAGGTGCTGCCGGCATGAGCATCGGGATTCAAATCACCCAAGACACGGCCTCGCCGGCGCTCAGGCGGCTGAGCGAGAGCTTGACCGATCGCACCGGGCTGCATGAGTCAATCGCCACCCGTGCGGATGTTCTCACGCGCCGCCATTTGCTGCGGGAATCTCGGAGCAGGCACACCACAGCCCGGCGCCTAGGTGCACGTCCCACTGGTCATCTCGGACGCGCAGCAGAGAGCGTCACCGGATTGGGAACGGCGGAAGCGGCGACCGTTAGCGTGACAAGCCCGGGCATCTCCCGCGTAGGAGGAGATGTGGAAATCAAGCCGGTCAACGGAAACTGGCTGACGATCCCCATCCACAAACTGAGCTACGGCCGTACAGTTCGCTATTTCGAGGCGCTCTCCGGCTTGCGTTTGTTCCGACCGGGCGCCCCAGGCGCAAAGAAGAAAGTGCTCTCCGCGATGGTAGGAAGAGGCAAGAGCAAGAAGCTGGTGAATTTCTTTGCGTTGAGCAAAGGCGTCACATTGCGCCAGGACCGGACGCTTCTGCCCAGCGACACGGAATACCTTCAATCGGGTTTATTGGGTGCTCGGGACTATGTGCGGGCTCTACGCCAAGCCGGGAGGCAGGAATGAACCGTCCTTGTTTCAAGGTGATCGATTTTAAGGTCGAGGTGCTTCCGGATAACCAAGTCGTTACGGCGGTGTTCCTGCACGAAGGCCAATCGTTTCACTTCAATTTGGAAAAGAGCCTGGCTCTCTCGTTATCCGGCGCGTTGGAAGACGCCTATCGGAAGCTGCAGAACCCTCAAATGGAGGCCAGCCATGGATGATTTTTTAACAAGGCTCCAGCTCGACATCGTGGGAAGACTCGATAGCCATCCGTTTTTTGCGGAGATTCCCGTGCTTGCCCAGGTCAAAGGCGACATCGAGAGCGACATTGAAACCGCGCTCAGTGTTTTTAACGAAAAATCGCCCGGTAAAATCGGCCTTGTGGTGATCGTCTTGCCGCCACTAGCCGATGTACCCGATCCGAATGTTCCTGGCCCTGTTTTCAATGTGCTGAGTGCGGTTCGCGTTTTGGATCAACCCTCCATCCGCAACATTGAAGTAACCGGCCCGCAATGTTGTCTCTATGTGCACAGTGCGGTTCATCAAGTGCGCTTCTTCCCGCACGTAGGGCAGATATTCACGGACCGCCGCGCGATCGAGCCTTATGACACGGGTAAAGATGGGGTCAATGGATATGACAATTTTTTCGCCAATCGGTTCGGTATCAAAGCGCCGGACAAGGTGAGGCGGCCGCAGATCTCCGGAACTGCGAGCGCGGTGACAATCACCTCCGAAACCTCCGGAGCCCAGATCTACTACACCACCGACGGGAGTTATCCCTACGTGGGCAATGGGGAAGCAGAACTTTACACGGTGCCGTTCACCGTGGACGCCGGCACGGAAGTACGCGCCGGCGCGTACAAAGACAACATGACCCCGAGCGATATCGCATCGGAAACCATAGGAGCCTGACAAAATGAAATTGGACTTATCCAAATTGGTGGGCGGCCCGGCGATCTTGAAGCTCGGCGGCGCTGCGATCTATACAAAAACCGGAATCAACCTCAAACCGAGTCTGAAAACGTTCGACGTCGATGTCGACGGATACGGCCGCGTGGACAAACGCGTCAGCGGTGTGCCGATTGATTTTGATGCCATCCCGGCCGGTGTGTTCGGGCAGATCGACAAACTCTATCCGTATTTCAACTGGCCGCTGGGAAGTCTGATCACTCCGGTGATCCATTTCCGCGCAGCCAACGTGGATGCGACCGATGACGACATCGACCTGACCGGAAAGTTCCTCTTCGGTCTGGAAACCGGAGAGAGCGTCTATGTGGGATCTCGGGGAACGATTCCCGGCGGTTTAGATGCGGACACGGTTTATTACGCCCGCGTCACCGGCTCCACCATCACGCTGCATGACACGGCGGCTCATGCGATCGCGAACACCAACAAGGTTGCGATCTCCAGCCAGGGAACCGGACGGCATGCCTTGGTAATCGAGCGTAACATCCAGATCCACACGTTTGACGGAAAGCTGATCACCTTCTTCAACGGTGCGATCACACAACCCGGAAATATCAAAGCGGCGGCGGAACAAACCCTCTTTGAACAATTCAGCTTCAGCTCTTATCTGCGCAACAGGCATGAACCGACGGACAATGCCGCCCGGTTCCTGATCGAAGACGTGGCCTTCAGCGACACGAGCTTTGATCCGGACGAAATCATCACCCAGGCGCATGAAGTCCGCTATGGCGGCGTTGCTCCCTGGGACATCATGGATACCAAAGAGGGCGTCTCGATCGAGGTTCCCCATACCTTTGAACCCGTGCCTTTGGATGGAAAAAGCAATGTGTCGGCCCGTCTTACGGGAATTGATGTTTCCGCGAGTTTCATGCCGGTGGGCATCGACGAAGAAGAAATCATGGCGCAACTGAGAATGCAGGGTGCCGGCGCCGAGCTGGGCCGCAGCATGAAGACGGATGGCCAACCCTTGGACATCGTTGGAGATGGAACGTTCTTCCGTCTCTACGCCGCCGGCCTCCGCGAGGGCCCGGCTGTTTTCAACGAGCAGGCGGAGCGCGCCGGGGAATTGGTCTTCGACGCCAACCGGGCCTTTGTCGGGGGTGTAGCCCAACCTCTGGCCTTTTTCGGAACCGAAGATCCGGACGCGAGCTGATGCCATGAAGATCCTTTGGAATGGAGAAATGATCGCGGACGACGCGGATCTCAATCGCCCTATCAGCAATAAGGCGGTGGATGGGTTCCAGATCGTTCAAGATGCGCAGTTTGCTCGCGCTGCCCAGGCTGCTGTCTGGGCGCGCGGCAACCGCATGCGATCCTTTTCCTTCCGAGTGCCTCAGGGAGAGGAAAGTCTTCGCGCGGCACAGGTGGCTTTTTTCACTGGCTATAACGACGTCCCTGACGAAGGAACCTTGCAGATCATCTGCGGTGAAGGCGAAGAATTGAGCACCGTTCAGATGGAGAATGCGGTGCTCACACAACAATCGGAAAGTGATAACCGGGGCGTTTCCTGGTTTACGACATATCAATTCAGGGGTCCTGCTTTTGAAGTCATCGAAGGCTTTGGACTCATCTTCGACGGCCGCGATTATGAATCTGAAATTATTCAGATCGCCGATGCTGGGCACTACATCGACAAGCGGCAGCTCTTAACCTTACACGACGGCGGAGGCTACTAATTATGGCGGAAGTATTTTTGGTTCGTTCGGGAACGGAATCGGAACGGGTGGCATCCGAAAATGTTGAAACTCGGGAGGTTCACAAAACAACCGATAGAGGCGAAGCCTTTATCGGAGAGGATCCCATCATGCGCGCGATCCCAAACGGCACGGGCTTTAAATGCGGCGTTGTCAATCTGTCGCCGGGTGATGAGTCCAAGGCGGTTGCGTTTACGAACGCTTTCGGTGCAGCTCCGACTTTGATCGAGGTGCAGCTTTTGATTCCCAATGGCGGTGCGGTTTTTCACGTGGCTGTTGATCACTCGACGATCACGGCGAGCGGTTTCACAGCAATCTTCGGCGCGGCTGTCCCAGGCAGTGGGACTTACAAACTTCAATGGAAGGCATACAAATGAACAAAAAGCGACTTCTTCAATGGGAACGGACACGAGGTTCAACCACACGCTTCCAGCAGGGTGTGGTCCTGGGCATAGCGACAATTCTTCTTATGGGTGCTGCGGCATCCAACCTGATCAACAATCCTTCCTGGCAGGGCAGTTGGCAAAACTCAGCGAACGCCGGCGCCAATCAGTTGACCAACAGTGGAGGAATCGGGTTTACGAGTTTAGCGGCGGCTGCATTGACCCGAACAAATCTGGGGCTTGCTAACTTTGATGGACCGAACAGAACGATAAACGACGGATTGATCATCTGGGCGGGCACTACCAACGTCGTTGTCAATCTTCCCAACACAAAACATTTCATCGTCCGAGACGATGAATCGCCTCTAACGCTGATGGATATCAGCGCAGGGGCTTCGAAATTCTATAACGGTAGTGGAGAAACGCTGGACGCCTATACCCGTGAAGGCAGGCAAGACTGGAGATTTTACGAAGACGTCGCCATCGGAAGCACCAATCGCCTTTTGACCCTATCGCCGGATACCTCGGGCCTGATGACCATTACGGCCAGTGGGAACGATTCGAACATTGGAATCAGAGCCACGCCGAAAGGGACCGGAGTTTTTTCCGTAGGTACCGCCGCCTCGAATGTGACGATCAAGGGAGATGGCACCATTACGCCGAGCGGATCGGATACTGACATCGGTATCCATATTTCACCGAAAGGAGTAGGAGAAGCGGATTTGCTGAACCCTAATGGAAAGGGGTTCAAGACCGTTACCGATGGTGGCGACTATTGGGGGCTTTTCGACGGAACCGGCTTTGTTGTTGATGGTGAGAATAAAATTCTTTACGACAGCTTTGGAGATACTTCCGCTAATTGGGAATCCCGAATTTTGTACGGTTATACGTTGAATAACGGTGCAAATATTAACATTGGCAGCATCGACGCCTTCAACATCTTCGACACGGAAAGTTCCACCTATTTAATGCGGTTTACTGGCGGCTACGGTTTAGCTTTTCAAACCAGCGAAAGCGGCTCACCGGATGTCCTTCGGACATATACGCGGGAACTCATGGGGCCCTGGAAGAACGAAAACGCGGCCCGCTATCTTGTCGGAGGTTATGCCACCAGTACGCCGACGACAGGATTTTCGATTGTCTTCGGTCCGCAGACCCTGAACTACCTCACGCCTGCTGGGACCTTGGCCACCGGAACCGGTTCTTTACCCGATCTCACCAACAGCGCGACTTTCAACAATAACACGGTCGGGCTTGTCTCCACTCAAAATGTGACCGCGTTCACGCTCAACGTCCAAAACGGCGGCACGATTCTCGGCACTTCGACCACCGCGATCACGGCGAACACTTATTACGAATGGAAATGCTTAAAAACCACCCAGGCGGGCGCCGTCTGGATCCGCACCCATTAAAAAATTTATGAAATCAAAAATGCTAGCGTTGTGTGTCGGGCTCGTCGTCATGGCGGGCGTTGTGTTCGGTCAAGAGCAGGATCTGCCGTTGACCAAGGTTCCACCGATTGAGACGCACCGGGCTTACCGGATTCTCACGCCGGAACAATTCCAGGCGATGCTCGCGTCTGTGAAAATCCGCATGGTGGAGGGCCGCCAGTATTCCGAGATCAAACGGTTCGCCGCCATCCGACGCAAGGACGGGTCTTATCTGTTCCAGATCGAAATGGATCCGGTTTCCGATCCTCAGGTCACGCCGACGCCAACGCCCGAAGGTGCGGAGGCCGCCGGCGTGGACGCCAAAAGTCTTCGACCCAAGTAGTGCGGCCATGCCGATCCCTCCGCGCATCCGGCAACAGATGGCGCAGATCGAGCGCTCGCACCAGCTGGAACAAAGCCAGTCGGAGCGGGCGCGCTTTGGTCGTTTAAAGAAAAAAAAGAAAAAACGGTAGTCCATGGCAGACAACGAAAAATTCGAGATCCAGATCTCCACGCCGGCCGATACCCAAGGCATCGAGACGGCGACGGAGAAACTCGGGGAGGCGAAAGTTGCCGCCGAGCAGCTGGACGCGACCACGAGCGAGCCCAAGGTGGACACCAAGTCCATCGAGGAAGCGACCGCGCTTTACGCGGAAGCGGTTGGCCGGGCCCAGTCTCTGGATGAATCTTTCGTTGCCCTCAACGTCAATGACGAGAAAGCCGCTGAAGCGATCTCCACGATCGCACAGTTGAAGGAAGGACTCGACGAAGTTGAATCCAAGACGATTACCGTCGACATCCAAACCAACCTCCCGGAAGTCACCGAACAGGCCCAGGAGACGGGTGAATCCCTTCGGACTACGGCTGCCGATTTTGGCACGATCGTCTCCGGAGGAAAAGACGCGGCCGGGATCCTGTCCACGCTTGTTTTTGGAACGGCCAATTTCAGAGTCCTGGGCAAGTTGATCAAAGGCGCCGGCGATGCGGCTCACGGAGGGGCAACCGGTTTAAAAGGGTTTATCTCCATGTTCGCGGTGGGAGCCAAGGTGGTTTCCAACTTGAGCCCCTGGCTGAAAGCCGCCGCCGTGATCGGTACCGTCACGGCCGCAGCGGTCGGCGTCTACGCGAAAAAATCCAAAGAAGCGGAGAAAAACGCCAAGGATCTCCAGGAGCAGATGGATGCGGCCGATTCGGAGAATTTCAAAAAGCAGCTCGAAGCCGCTGCCTCAACCAAGGCGGATTTTTCCCAGGTCACGGACAGCATCAAAAGCATCACCGATGAATTTGATAAAGCGGCGGAAGCGGCCGCACGGCTCCAGGCGGCGGAAGACAAGCTGGTGGATTCCCAGTTGGCCTTGGAATTGTCCAAGTTGGGCCTGGCCCGGCAGCAGGAAATCAATGCTGCCGGTGGGGATAAAAAGAAGGAAGCGGCCATCAACCTGGATTTTGATAACCGGGAGAATGACGCGCGCCGGCGGGCTGACGATCGCAAGACACAGGCGGAGGTGGATCGGGCAAATCAGAAGGCGAGCGTGGTCGCGCAAAAGATCAGCAGTCTTTCCCTGGAACAAAATTCCCTGAACAACGTCAGGGAAGGCGCCAGCGATCGCCTGCAGGCGGCGCAAGAAGGAATCAAAAAATCGGGAGTACGGTCGGATCGGGCCCGTTTAGACCAGCAGCTCGCGCCATTCGAGAAAGAGATAAAGGAAACCGGCGGCATCACAGGTGTCGATCGCAACAAAGAATTTGAGCGGTTGAAGGCGCAGCGGGATCAAGCCAGCGATTCATCGTTCCAGAAAGAGCAGCAGGAACTGGAGCTGAAAAAATCCCTTTCCGAGGAGGACCGCAAACGGTTGGCGGCCATCAAAGAGCTGGAAGGGGCGCAAAAGGCCAATGTCCAGGCGGCCACGGACTGGGCAGAGAAATCCAAGGAATTGGCCGACACATTGGCCAAGCTCCGGGTGGATGAAGGCGTTGCAAAAGCCGAGATAGAAATCGCCCGCACTAGCCGTCTCATTTCGGAAGCGGACGCCACTCGCAAAAACGCCGAGAATGTCGGGCGCGGAACGGATCTGGAAAAGCAAAGACAAGACGATATCCGTGGCCAGCGCGAGGCACGATTCCGTCTCGATTCCGGAGAGGAAACCGTCCGGATCTCCCAGGAAGCGAGATCGGGCCTCGTGCCGCAGCAGGGAACGGTTTCCGCCGGCGTGCTTGAAAAGATCAAAGAGATCGAAAATGGCCTGAAAAAAGACGGCGATCAGGGCGGTGAAATGGATGCGCTGGTCAAAGCTCTCCTGTCCCTGGCGGATAACGCAACGGCAAAGTCTCAGAGGCAGGACACGGTAATCCGCAATGCCACCTTGGAAATCAGGCGATTGGAGGGGCTGATCAAAAACAATCAGCCGGCCAATTAAATGATCTCCGAAATCTGGACAATCCTTTGCGATGGCGAGGAAAAAACGCTCTCCGCCTGGGGCATTGACGGTCCAGTTCTTACCCTGAATAACCAGGCGCCGGACGAGTTGACCTTTCGAATGCCCCGCAAGCTGTTCGACTCGGAAGCGCCCTTTCCGTTTGATCAAATTGTTACCTTGAAGCGGTCGGGGGCTCGTTTCTTTGAGGGCCGGGTTTCGACGACTCCCCGGATCTGCGAAGAAAATAAAGAGCAAATCCAATATTTAATTTCTGGTCCGTGGAAGGATCTGGAAACCACCCCTTTTCAGCAGGATTGGAACTTTGAGCAAGGCGCCTACGTTTCGCCTTTTGTCCGGGTGATTTTGGGCCAGAGCCTCGAAGGAACGAAAATGGATTCGGAGGTTGGAATCCAGGAAGTCATCGCGTTCGCAATCAGCGTTGGCTGCAACCTGCAGCTGGGGACCAATATGCCCCCTTTGGATGTGCCTTTCAACGAAATGGGCAACATCAGCTGCGCAGAGGCGCTACGCAAATATCTGGCCTGGAAACCGAGCTGCTGCACCTGGTTTGATTATTCCACCACGCCCCCGACGCTCAATGTGGCGGATCGTGCGGATGAGGAAGCGGTGCCTCTCGAGTTTACCCTCGGCGAACAACCCCTGTCCTCCCTCGAATTGATCCCAAGGGAAGACCTCCTTGTGGACGGGGTAGTCTTGAAATTCAATGTCCAGATCCAAATAGGAAGTACGACGGCGATTGCTCTGGAGGTCAAAAAATTTCCTCTGGATGCGCCCGAGGTAGGACGTCGGCTTTTTGTCGCCAGCTTGGACTGGGACGGTGGATCGATCACCATCAACCGGCAATCCCAGGAAATTGAAACGGCGGCGCTTCCAGGAGAAAGCGCGGGCGCTTTCGACAACGCACTGGATTCAGATGCCTCGCTCTGGTGGTGGAAAGAAAAACTTAAGTGGCTCTATGACGGATCGGTCAGCGATGTCGTCATCACCGATTCTGTCTTGAGCGAGGATATAACCAATCTGGAAAGAGAGTTGATCAAAGGATCATTCCAACCCTGGATGCTGACCGGCTTTTCTCCGGCTCTGGAAGCAAAAAAATGCACGGTTCGCGCCAAGATAAAATTCACCCTAACGGAGGGGGATGTCGTCAAGGAGGTCAACACTACCATCACCGGAAATTTTGTCGCCACTAACGCGACGACTCGGGTCTATCGGACCAGTGAAACAGTGAATGGTGCGGGAGAACCGCTTCCGATCGGATTGCAGGATTCGCTTTATGATGCCTTATCCGATCTGCAGTACGACGGACAAATTTCATTGCTCGAAAGGGAATGCGCTGGAGGACGGCATCCGGGCCACCTGGTCAATGTGCTGGGTACGGAGCAAACAGCTTATGAGACGATGCGCGCGCAGGTGCAGGCCGTCACGATGGACATCACCAGCGGTAGCACCTCCCTGACGATCGGACCGGCCAAGCATTTGAGTCTGGATGAGTTGATCGGCTACTTAAAACCGACCCGCACAAATAATCCCGGCCGCTCTGGCCGCAGCCGAAAAAATGGAACCAGTAAAGAGGACCAGGAGGCCGTCCAGGGAGACATCCAGGTTCCGAGCGAGATGGGTTCAGCGATGCCTGTTCCCGCGAATCTACCAAAATCTCCCTTTCAAATCTTCGTTCGAGAAAAAGAAGGTGGTGGGCTCGAAGCCATGGTCGGCACTGGCAACCTTTACAATGGTTGGGGCACCTACGGCACGACATCGATCACCGGTCTGGGATCATGGTTCGATGTCAGTGAGAATCATTACGTATACTTGGAGGCAGACGTTTCTGATGGTGCTATTTCCTCCATTGAGGTCAATTCTGGAGGTTCTTTGCCAGGGCGGATCACGATTAGCTCGGGGGATGATCCTGAACAGACCGCTTTTGTTTATCGCTTAGGACGCATTGGCTCTGGAACCGTTCCGGAACAGAATCTCTTTCACGATCTCACCATTGATGACAAGTGCGTCGACAGTATCCCCTGCCTCTATCCGCAAGCATGAGCGGGCTAAATACAAAACTGTTTCCCACAGGTTGGCTCCTGGATCCGGACGGAGATTTTACCGGCCCCAATACAGGTTGCCCCGTCGGTGTGTCCAAGAAGATCGCGGCAAAGTGGTCTTACCGGGTTAAAAAGTGGAAGGTCACGGGTGATTTTAGCGGCTGGAACGCGTCGGCATCCAACGACCATTGCAGCGCCAATGCTTCGGCGCCCGCTCTTGAATATTTCCTGGAAACGGAGGTGACCGATGAAAAGCAGTTCACATGCGAAATTCCTCGGATCAGTAACGATGACTATGTAGAGGATGTGGATAATGACGAGGAGGACGGCGTTATACGCCGGGCCTTTGCCCGCGTCTTTGTTCGCGCGAATATCACCATCACAGGTTCCGACACAGGTCCCATGGGCTATTTTAGGGATGGGCTTTATTGGCCTAAGCTCTTTTTCTCTTTTGAAGTGGATGCCTTAGCCCTCCAGGATGACTACGATCCAAGTTCACATGGATTAGTCGGACAGAGCATTGCAATCCACAATGACCCGTTCACTCCGGATGGGACGGTTACGATCAACATGGATGGGGTTCCTATCGAGCTGCCTTACGAGCATTTTGTGACCCCTTTGGTTGGTGAAGGTGTGTCGGTCGGCACGAACTTAAGCACCCTGGACATCCAGATTACGCCGGTTGAGTTCTGGCCCTACGATTCTGGATCCGGCCCTGTATACAACACCAGCACCGGGGCACGCTTATAATGGCCCTAATCTTGCCCAAAAAGGGCCTATTTGGATCAAACCTTTGAGAATTTGGATCAAATCTCACGCGAAGCTACTGCCCGGACCTTTTTGAGAGCGTA